>Ga0302123_10000307_pt1 | contig 40347 bp, 33 predicted proteins | sample CB21_321_MG_FD_203109 | JGI IMG/M metagenome (GOLD analysis project Ga0302123, IMG submission 203109) | Marine microbial communities from Western Arctic Ocean, Canada - CB21_32.1 | ecosystem: Environmental > Aquatic > Marine > Oceanic | place: Canada: Western Arctic Ocean | collected 2017-09-28 | reverse complement strand
TCATCGAGATCCGCTCGCCGCATTCCTGGCACTCACCGAAGTCGCCCGCTTCGACGCGGTTCAGCGCATCCTTGATTTGGAACAACAGGACGTGATCCAGGTGATCTCGACTGCTCGTCACCCACTCTTCGTGATAACGCTCCGCAAGCTCGCCTTCATCCGATAGACGCGCTTTTTCATCCCCAACTGGTGTTGCGCGGGCATCAACACGGGTGAGCACCTCGGAAGCCTTATCTTCCAGGACTTGAGCGAACTTTCGGAAGTGCGTACGATTGAGAACGATGATCTTTTCGGCTACCACGATAACCTCCTGCTACACGGCCTCGATGGGCCGCTGCTGCGATTGCGATGTTGCAAGAATTATCCGCCGAGACCGCGAAAGCGTCAATGAACCAAAGGTAATGAACCCCGCGTACCAGTTCCGCATAGGGTATTCAGCCGGTGCCACTCTGAGGCGTCGAGCCGGCTACTAGGGCTCTGTTATGATCGTGCAACAAACGTGAAATCATGCTGATGGCTTGGCTCAACAACCCAAAGAAGTTCGAGGATGCTCCGGAACCGAAGCGTGTCCGGACCGAAGGACTGTGGATCAAGTGTGATTCCTGCCGGAGCACAATCTGGAAGAAAGACCTGGAAGCGAATCACATGGTTTGCATCGAGTGCGGCTTCCATTTCAAGGTGGATGCAGTCACTCGACTCGCGATCCTGGCCGATGACGGCCACTGGGCCACCTTTGACGACAACTTGCGCACGACCGACGCGCTGAACTTCGTCGACGAGCGCTCGTACCAGGAACGCCTCGCCAAGGCCGAGAAAACAACAGGCCTCAAAGATGCCGTGATCTGCGCGGAACTCAAGCTCAACAGCCGGCCCGTGATCGCGTGTGTGATGGAGTATCGCTTCATTGGCGGTAGTATGGGCGTCGTCGTCGGGGAGAAGATTACGCGTGCCATCGAACTCGCCGCCGCCCGGAAGTATCCGGTGGTCATTGTCTCGGCGTCGGGAGGCGCCCGGATGATGGAGGGTGCCCTGAGCCTGATGCAGATGGCGAAGATTTCCGCTGCATTGACGAAGCTGGACGCGGCCGGCCTGCCCTACATCAGCATCCTCACCGACCCGACCACGGGCGGGGTCACCGCTTCGTACGCCATGCTCGGGGACTTGAATATTGCCGAGCCCGGCGCGCTCATCGGTTTTGCCGGGCCGCGTGTCATTGAGCAGACGATTCGCCAGAAGCTTCCGAAAGGCTTTCAGCGCTCTGAGTTCTTGGTTGAGCACGGCATGCTCGACGCCATCGTTCCTCGGAACGAGTTGAAGTCATTTCTGAGTCGGGCGCTGGAGTTCTTCTGCGATCCCGTCGAATGAACTACGCCTCCTCCGTCGACTATCTCCTCTCGCTCCTCGGCGCTTTCCGAGACTCACAGTTCGGCCTCGAACGCATGGAGCGTTTGATGGCCGAGTTGGGCCGGCCGGACAAGGCGTTTCGGACCATCCACATCGCAGGCACCAACGGCAAGGGCTCGACCGCCGCCATGATCGCGTCGGCTCTTCACGCGGCGGGCCGGACGACCGGCCTCAGCACCTCACCCCATCTGATTCGATTCAACGAGCGAGTGCGGCTCAACAATGCCGACATCTCGGATGGTGATTTTGCGGCAGCGGTTGAGGAAGTGCGCGCGGCCAACGAATCGATCAGCGCGGTTCAGGGGCCCAACATGCACTCGACGTTCTTTGAGTCGGTCACCGCCGTGGCGTTCTGTGCCTTTCGGCGGGCTCGGGTCGAATGGGGTGTCGTTGAGGTTGGACTTGGCGGGAGACTCGACGCGACGAATGTTGTAGAGCCGGAACTCGCGGTGATCACGCCGGTTTCCCGCGACCACGAGCGCTTTCTAGGAAGCGCGTTACGCTCGATCGCGAGGGAGAAGGCCGGCATCCTCAAGGCCGGCTGTCCAGCGGTCATCGCCGAACAGACACCGGAAGCAGCGCAAGCGATTCGTGAAAGAGCAGACGAGCTTGGGATACGCTTGGTCGAATCAAACAAAGCATGGCGAGCCGACGGTGTCACGAATGAGGCAGGCTTCTATCGCTTCAACGCGGTCCCGGAAACAGATGCGTCGGGCGGACGAGAAGCGTTTCCCGTCACCCTTGGACTGGCGGGAGAGCATCAGGTCACCAATGCGTTGACGGCCATCGCCTCGCTTGATGTCTTGGGTATCGAAACAGCAGCCATCCAACAAGGGTTCGCGGAGGTGTTGTGGCCCGGCCGGTTGGAACGCATCGCCGGTGATCCGGAGTTCCTTGTTGACGCCGCGCACAACCCAGCGGGCGCGACTGTCCTGGCGCGTTTCCTGAAGGAACATTGCGGAGATCGCACGGTCCATCTCATCTACGGTTCATCGAGTGACAAGCCTATGGCGCAGATCGCCGAGATCTTGTTTCCGTGCGTCGATCGTGTGGTCCTCACGGCATCTCGGGTGACTCGCTCGATCAGCGCGGAGGACTTGCTCAATGTCGTCGGGTGCTATCACAATGACGTGACGGTGCAGCCGACGATTGAGAATGCGTTGGAATGGGTTGAGCAACATGCCGGGCCGGGAGACCTAGTGGTCGTCGCAGGTTCAATCTTTCTCGTCGGGGAGGCCAAGGCAGATCTAAAGCAACTCGTCGCGCAGCCAGTCGGTCAATAGCACGCCACCGGCAGGACCGCGACCCACAAACGCGATTCATGTTCAGCTATCTGCGTTCCGTTCTTTGGATGTGCCCGTTGATCGCGGTGGCGACCACCGTGATGGGCACCATCTCGCTCGGCGCTTCGCTGTTCGATCGCACCGGCCGATTGCAGCACAACGTTGCTGTCGCCTGGGCGCGCATGCTGCTGCGCATCTGCATGATCAAGGTCGACGTGATCGGTGCGGAGAAGCTGGACCCCAATCAGGTCTACGTCTTCGTATCGAATCACTTCAGTCTGGTCGACACACCGCTGATGTTCGGGTCGATGCCGCGCCCATTTCGCATTCTGGCGCGTCACGGTCTTTGGAAGGTACCGTTCTTGGGATGGCACCTAAACCGCGCGGGCCACGTGCCGGTCGAGCGCGAAAATCCACGCGCGGCGGCACGCAGCCTGATTCATGCGGCGGACAAGATCAAGGAAGGGTTCTCACTGCTGATCTTCCCCGAGGGCGGACGGACGCGTCAGCCCACGATGCGATCGTTCAAGTCCGGGGCGGCGCGTATTGCGATTCAGGCCGGCTGCCCGATCGTCCCGATGGCGATCGTCGGGACGCGGAAGATTCTGCCGCCAAGTTCCGCTCATTTGCACCCCGGAAGGGCCGAGTTGCGCATCGGCGACCCCATCCCGACCAGCGGGATGAAGGGAAGCGACAGCGCCAAATTGATCCGCGACATCCAGGCCACCGTGGGCGAACTTTCCGAGCGCCCCGTCGCCGGCAGCAAGACTGGGTGAGCGCAGACCCCGCGCGTTGACCCTCGTAGGGTCAACCGTTAGTATGAGTGTGCGGGGTGGAGCAGTCTGGTAGCTCGTTGGGCTCATAACCCAAAGGTCGAAGGTTCAAATCCTTCCCCCGCAACCAATCTTTTCAACAACTTCCGGTATTGCCCCACGCCCACCTGTAGCCAAAACCTGTAGTCAGGTCCCTGCGCTTCCCGTCCGTCTTCTGTTTTTCGCTGCCAATCACTTGTGAGACCGAGATTTCTTGATTCACGGTGCGGCGGATAACAACCGCTTCGGTTATGAGTCCGCTAATCCCGGTTCTCAGACAAGTGTTCGGCGAGCCGCTTCAACGCTCGATCCAGGTTTCGTTCTAGGAGAGAGTTGTAGTGTGAAGCCACCTCCAGAGTGAAAACTTCCAGCACGCTGCGATAGGCGGCCACCGCTTCGGCCAGCAGCACCGCTCCCGCCTCTCCGCCCGTCCGAACCCCCCGCTGTGAAAGGGCGGTCCCGAGATTGTTCTGGGTCGCCGCCCATTGCTCGGCTTCCGTGTCCTTAGCGACGTGCACAACAGCACTGCGATAGGCTTCAAACGCTTCGGCGAAACGCCACTGATCGTAAAGCGCCCGTGCTTGAAGCGTGCGGTTCTCCCAAGCCTGTCGTCGACTGGCGCGACGCTTCTCAGCCAATTCGGCCAGGTGTTTCTCCGCGTCTGCCAGCTCTTCCTCCGCTGCGGCGGCTTGCGAAGCGGCCAGCTCCGCCGCTCGCCCCAGTTCACGGCGGGCATAGGCGGCCAAAGCTTGTTCGCCTGCGGCTGCCGCTTGGTCTCCGTTCGCAGCCCGTTCGAGGTCCTGCTCCCAGGCATCGACCTCTTGCCGCACCGCGTCGAGAGTAAGTCCCCTCCTTTTCGCCCACTCAACCAAGGCCGCCGGCAACTCCTCCGGCGGTCGCGGAGCGTCGCCGGGCGACGGCAGCGCCGACTGAACCGCTTCTCGGACGATCGCAGCCAGCTCGTCGCGCCCGACCTGCTGCTTGAGAACTTCACCTACGCGCTGATCGATCCGCAACAAAGTCTTGGTCTCGAAAGCGCGATGCAGGTGGCGCTTCGCGTCACCGCTAACAAGAGCGGTGAAGTTCTACTGAAAGACCGGTAGGACTTCAGCCGAAATTTTCTCTGCCTCGGCGTCCCAATGGAACAACAGACCGCGATATAGCTCGCAGTCTTCCGGCAGCAACGGCGTCGGCGGATCGAGCCAACCCCGCAGTAGATCGCGCAGGGCCGGCCCGGCTTCATCGGCGCGCCGGTATTCGTTGGCGGACTGGAGCGATTCCTCCAACTCATCGCCCGGAAGGAGCTGGTCCAGCCACGCGAGCTCCTCCGTTGCGCGCTTAAGGATCGTGTCCCAAGCACGGAATAGCCGCGGATGGGTCAAGACTCTTTCCGCATCCGCTAGCGCTAGGCGTAGCGCCGAGGCGATAGCCAACTTGAGGTGGTGATTCCGCCTCGCCTCGGCGTCGTCGAGAGCGCTTTTGAACTGGTCGTAGCCAGCAGCGGCCAAGAAGGAGCCGACGGCACCGATCACTGCACTTAACGCTGCAATGCTCGGGTCAGCAGCGGCCGGACCGGGGGCCTTGACCATTTCCTGCGTGAACGAGGCTATGGTTCCGCCGACCAGACTTAGCAGGCATCGAGCGCGCTGTTTCACCCAGCTAACATATCAGACAAGGAGGCGGCCCAAAGCCTAGCGAAAGCGTTCGAGCAGGCGTCGCAGCGGCCTTCGCGCCGGAATGTTAGTGCAACCGAATTCCCCCTACCGTTTCACAGCGATAGCAGTTCTTGGGACCGCTATTGCCCACTATCGACCGCTAGCATCGGGTAGGCCTCACAGCGAAGCTTCTGATCCAGGCGATCCGGGTGGTGGATCAACCGATGCCGACAAGGCCGGATCTATCAGAGCCTCCCCACGCAACTTCCTCTGCGATATGGCGCTCAACACCTTCCCTCAATGGACTATTCCCTTTGGCTTCTCCGCGGCGCTAGTCTGCTCTTCCAACCACTTGCCGACCGCCCTGCCTGCTTCTGCCGCGTCCCTCTGATCCACGATCCGGTACCGGCTGAACATCGCATCCGTCTTGTGGCCCGTGATCCGCTTGATAACTTCGCGCGGGACGCCGGCTCGGTCCATGTTTCGCGCTGCTGTCCTACGTAGGTCGTGAAATGTGATGTCCACCCCGGCAAGCTTACAGGCCGTGGACCATGCCTACGCAGAGCAGCATCGATGGAAATCCGCGGAGACAGCGCTGTTGCAGGCCATCGACTTGGCGCCGAAATCCTGGGCCGCTCATCAAGGTGCGGCGAGTTTTTACTATTCGCGCGCCGACTACGCGAAGTCTCGCCGGCACTACCAAGAGGTCGTGCGTCTCACGCCGGACAACGGACAGGCCCTCAACGCCCTCGGGTATCTGGAGTATCTTGGGGGTGACATCGCAGCGGCCGTTGCGAGCTACGCGAAGTCGGCTGACTTGGGAGAGAGGCGCAACCCTTGCCCGCAGAAGGCGAAAAGCGGCCAGACGACCCCGGCACAGAGCAGGCTATTCGTCCAGTTTCTCCCACTCTCCAATCTTGGCGAACTCTATCTCGAGAGTCGCGACTACGAACGGGCCGAGCAGTACCTGCAGGCGTCGATTCGCTGCAACGAGAACTGGCATACCCCGTGGGGACTATTGGGCGAGACCTATCTTGCCCGGGGGAGGGGGGAAAGCGCACGGCTCTACTTTCTCAAGGCGAAGGAGCACGCACTTTCCTATCTGGAAGTGACATCCCGGAACGCGGCCACCACCGCGTACTTGGCGGGATTTCTGGCACGTCTTGGAGAGACGCGAGCGGCCGAGACGCAACTGCAGCGCGCCCTCGACATTCGATCCGACAACCCCCGCACTCTGGCGCGCTGTGGTGAAGTTCTATTTATGCTGGGGCGGCAAGGGGAAGCGGAAACCCTACTAGCGCGGGCAGTCAAGGCGGGGTTCCCGTTAAGGGTCCTCCGACTCAAGCCCGGTCTTGTCAACCTTCGCGATCAGGACTGGTCACGGATCGTGGGCGCGGCGCCCTCAGCCGATCGATTCCCTCAAGCTCTGTGCGCAGCCAGGCTTGCCCGAACCTCCAGTATCGCTTGACCGTGCGCTCACCGATCCCTAAGGCCTCCGCGGTCTCCTGCACAGAGAAGCCCACGAAAAATCAAAACTCGATGACCTGGCTAATGCGAGCGTCTTTCTTCTCAAGACGGCCTAGCGCCTGATCGATCGCGATGACGAACTCCGGATGTTGCACGGCAGCCGCCACTGCGCTGTCTAGTTCGACTCTCTGTCGCCGGTCCGGTCGCTTGGCGGCGTGTTTCGCCCGGGCATGGTCGACGAGAACGTGGCGCATCACCTTGGCGGCGACCGCCAGATAATGCCCGCGGCTATTCCAGCTTGCCTTTCTTTCGCCAGCCAACCGAATGTATGCCTCGTCGACCAGATCCGTCGGGCTCAAAGTGTGCCGACGGTGCTCACCGCGTAGCAGTACCCCAGCCCGCTTTTTGAGATCGGCATAGAGCGCATCGACAGCCTGCTCCTCAGCTAGCTTATCTCCCTTCGCGGCGAGATTGAGGTGCTTCGTGACCGTCCCCTGCGACTCGTCTGGCGCTTCTTTGGCATCCATCGCATGTCTCCTATTGGCCTTAACCGCGGGAAAGGCAGTCCTGACGGGCCAACAAAAAAGCATCCGAGCCGATCTATTCAAGGTCTAAGGCGCGACCTCCCGCAACGCGGGAAGATCACACTACGGCCTGGATTCGGTACCCTTAGCCGCCTTGGGTATCGCCGCATATATCTCACAATAAAAAATAAGCACCATGAGCATACCACGGGGCTTCAGCATCGCAGGAACAATGCCCGTGTCTACCCAAACCCCTCACAACGTGAGTCTTCAACCGGTTAGGCTAGGCTGTCCCTGATTACCCGGGACCCAGTCACTCTCGTTGTATCGACCTTCGGTCGGTTACGTACAACGCGCCGTCAAGTCTGGACGCTGGTTGACGCCACCTTGCCGCTGTCGGACAATCGAGTCCGGGACGGACAATGCTTAGGTGGACTGACCGGATCAAGTGGACTGCGTGTTGGGCGGGCTTATTCCTGATCCTGACGGCGACGGCGTTTCTTGATGTCGCGCGGGGTCAGGAGGCCGGGCGCGCTGCGTTGGAGGGTGAGTTTACCCGCACCGTCCAACCTTTCCTCAAGACGTATTGCATCAGTTGCCACGGTCAACAACAGCCGGCGGCGCAGATGGACTTGAGCGTATTCACGGCGATGCCTGCCCTTATGCGGGACGGCCGGCGCTGGAGCCAAATGCTGGAGCGTCTCGAAGCGGACGAGATGCCGCCGAAGGGAGCGCCACATCCGACGGCGCAAGAGCGGCGCGCGGCCATCGATTGGTTCCATGCCGTCCGCGAACACGAGATGCAGCGCAATGCCGGCGACCCGGGCGTCGTACTGGCGCGGCGTCTCAGCAATGCCGAGTACAACTATACGGTCCGCGATCTAACGGGGGTCGACATCCGTCCGACCCGCGAGTTTCCCATCGACCCAGCGAACACCGCGGGCTTTGACAACTCCGGCGAGACGCTGATGATGTCGCCCACGCTGCTGAACAAGTATCTGTCGGCGGCGCGTGAAGTGGCCGGCCACATGTATCTGAAGGAGGAGGGATTCGCCTTCGCGCCGCATCCGATGCTCGTCGAAACCGACCGCGACAAGTTCGCCGTGCATCAGATCATCGATTTCTACCACGAGCAGAACATCGATTACGCGGATTACCTCGAAACCGCTTGGCGCCTCAAGCATCGCGCGGCCCTCGGGCAGCCTGACGCCACGCCGGGGGATCTCGCGCGGCAATACGGCGTCAGCTCGAAGTATCTGAAGACCGTCTGGTCGACCCTTGAGAGCAGCGAAGAGGTCGGTCCGCTGGTGAAGCTGCAAGCGATGTGGCGAGGGTTGCCCGGCCCGCAGGCGAATCGGCCGGACGCGGTGCGAGCGGGCTGCGAGGAGATGCGAACCTACATCGCCAACGTTCGTAAGAAGGTCGAGCCGCGGTTCATCAACATTACGGCGGGACCGATCGGTACGGCCTGGCAGCCGTTGTTGATTTGGAAGAACACGCAATACGCGACGCATCGTAGGACGTTCGACGCCAGACAGTTGCAGGTCGAGGGCGAGCCGCTGTTCAATCAAGACGACGTCGTCGAACCGGAATGGGACAACGCATTCGGTCCGGGCAAAACGATCCTTGTCGAAAACGAGGCGGGCGATCCGGATCTGTTCGTTCCGGCCGGCGAACGCGAGCGCTACGAAGCGGCGTGGGACCGATTTTCGAGCGTCTTCCCGGACATGTTCTACAAGGAGTCGCGCGGCCGAAACTATTTCGTGACGGGCAAGGACCAAGGTCGCTACTTGAGCGCGGGCTTCCACAACGTCATGGGCTACTTCCGCGACGACCAGCCGCTCTATGAGTTGCTATTAGACGAAGGGCAGCAGGCGAGCTTAGACCGGATGTGGCGGGCAATGGATTCCGTCGCTTCGGTCAATATCCGCACCTACGTCGAATTCGCCAAGCTGGGCACCCGTGGCACGCGAGACGACTTCAAAGACGGCGAGCCCGAGGTTGAAGAGATTGAGGTGGAGCAGATCATCTCGGAAGAGAACGTCAGGCAACTCGAAGCGGAGTACTTGGAAGTCGCCAAGGAAGGCAGCGACGTGGCGATCCAAGCGGTTAAGGATTTCTTCGACACGGCCAACGAGAGCATCCGCTGGGTCCAGCAAGCCCGTCCCGATGCGGAACCGAGTCACTTGCAGTCGCTTCTCGATTTCGCGGCGCGTGCCTATCGGCGGCCCTTGTCGGCGGCGGACCGCGAGGATGTGCTGTCGTTTTACCGCGACGTCCGCGAGCGCTATGACCTGGACCATGAGGGGGCGGTCCGCGAGGCGATCGTAATGGTCCTGACGTCTCCGAAGTTTTCCTATCGTGTCGACTTGGTCGAAACCACCGGCGGAGTGCAGCCGCTCGCGGATTTCGATCTGGCCAGCCGTCTCAGTTACTTCCTGTGGTCGAGCATGCCGGACGAGGAACTGTTGTGGCACGCGGCCGCGGGCGACCTGCACGAGCCGGAAGTTATCAAAGCCCAGTCGCGGCGCATGCTGCAGGACGGGCGTGTCCGGGCGCTGGCGGTCGAATTCGGAGGCAACTGGTTGGACTTTCGCGATTTCGAGCAGATCGGCACCGTGGACCGCGAGCGCTTTCCCTCGTTCAACGACGAATTGAGAGATGCGATGTTCGAGGAGCCGATTCGCTTCCTGTTGGATGTGTTTCAACACAATCGCTCGATCCTCGACTTCCTCTATGCCCGCGACACGTTTGTGAACCCGACGTTGGCGCGTCACTACGGCATGCGGGTAGGGGGCGATGAAAGCGCCTGGGTTCGCTTCCAAGATGCCGATCGCTATGACCGCGGCGGCCTGTTGCCGATGGCCGCGTTTCTGACAAAGAACGCGCCGGGGCTGCGAACCAGCCCGGTGAAGCGTGGCTACTGGGTAGCGAAGAACGTACTGGGTGAACAGATCCCGCCGCCGCCGCCGTTGGTCCCCGAGTTGCCTGCGGATGAGGCGAAGATGGAATTGCCGTTGCGCCAGATGCTGGAGCAACATCGGGCCAACCCGAGTTGCGCCTCTTGTCACGCGCGATTCGACTCTTTCGGATTGGCGTTTGAAACGTTTGGCCCAGTCGGTAAGAGTCGAACTCACGATCTCGCCGGGCGCGCGGTCGATGCGCGCGGCACCTTCCCGGGAGGCATCGAAGGCGAGGGATTGGAGGGAATCCGTGAGTACATTCGCGAACACCGCGAGAACGATTTTGTGAAGGGCTTTACCGGCAAGCTGTTGGCTTATGCGTTGGGACGCAGCCTCGCGCTCTCCGACGAACCCCTGATCGGGGAGATCGGCCGCGAGCTTGCCGACGACGGCTACCGTTTTGAGACCGTGATTGAGAGAATCGTTACGAGTCGCCAGTTCCTCAACAAGCGAGGCCGCGAGCAATTGATGGCCAACGAGAGGTGAGCATGACGAATCCGCACCAGGCGCGTCGAGAGCGTGAGCAAGCGCTATCCCGCAGGACCTTTCTCCGCGGCGCCGGCGTGACGATGGGCTTGCCTTGGCTGGAGTCGCTGTCGGGTTTCGGCATCAGTGCAGCCTCGGCGGCCACGACCGCCGCGCAGCCTCAACGCTTCGGCGTACTGTTCATGGGCACGGGCATCAGTCCCGGCCGTTGGTGGGCCAAAGGATCGGGTGCCGATCTGGAACTGAGTGAATCGCTGGCGCCGCTGGAACCGCTCAAGTCGAAGGTCAACGTGATCGACGGCCTGTTCAACAAAGAGGCCACGGGCCAGGGGATTCATCCGGCGATGACCGGCAACATGTTGTCAGGCGTGCCGATCCGCAGAGGTTCGATCATTCAAGGCGGCATCACCATGGACCAGGTGCTGGCCAACCACATCGGGCAGGAGACGCTGCAGCCCAGCATGGTGTTGGCCTGTGAGCGGGCCATGACCGGGTTCCATGAAACAAACTTTTCGAACGCCTACAGCTCGCATATTTCGTGGCAGAGCGCCGAATCGCCGGTGCCTAACGAGATGTATCCCTCGTTGGCCTTCGACAGCCTGTTCGAGAACGGTGGCCGACTGCGCAACACCAGCGTATTGGACCGCGTGAAGGATCATGCCGTGGCGTTGAGCGGCAAGATCAGTTCCACCGACAAACTCAAGCTGGACGAGTATCTCGCCAGCGTCCGCGATGTTGAACGCAGCATTGAGCGGATGCGCGCGGACAAGGACAAGGCCGAAGATCGGGCTCACGATACGGGGCGTCCGCTGTTTGCGATGGAGCGTCCGCAGGATGGCCTGCCCGAGGATATCCGCGATCACATTCGCCTGATGTGCGACATCGTTGCCCTCGGTTTTCAGACCGACAAGACGCGCGTGGCCTCGTTGCTGTTGGCCCGCGACCTGTCAGCGCTCTACTATCCGTTCCTCGGTGTCAGCAAGCAGCATCACGGCGCTTCCCATTACGACACCGAGGAAGACTACCAGAAGATCGTGCATTACCAAGTGAGCCAGTTGGCCTATCTGGCCGAGCGCCTCGAAGCCATGCCGGAAGGGGAGAGCACCGTATTGGACAACAGTTGTCTGCTGTTCCTGTCGAACATGTGGTCCGGGACGAAGCACGACAACAAGAAGGTGCCGGTAATTACCATTGGCGGCCTGGGGGGCAAGCTGGAAACCGGCAGGGCGCTCGACTATTTCGAGTCGGGCGACGACAACCGCAAGTTGTGCAGCTTGTACCTGGGCATCATGAATCGGATGGGCGTCGAACTCACGGAGTTCGGAGACGCCGAAACCCGGCTGGCAGGTTTCTGAGAATACATGGCCCCTTGACTGGTCGTTCAATAGACCGGAGTGCCGTAGGGGACGATGGTTTCTACCCGTTCGATGCCGTCTACTTTGGTGATCGTCCAGGGGCCGACGACCTTTTCTAACCGAAATATCTGAGCCTCGTTGCGATCGGCGTAGACGTATTCAACACGGACGTCCACGGCGCTTTCTGAAACGTCGGTGGGTTCGTACATGGCGAAGCCTTTGATCTGCTTGTTGTTCGTCTTGAGGTAGTCGGCGAACCCGCTGTTCGACATTTCGGTGACGCTTTGGCGCAGCGTCTTTTCCATCTGTCCGCTGAAACATTTGAGATAGCCGGCTACATCGCCGTCGCGGGCGGCGTCCATCATGCGATTGATGGTGTCGGTGGGTGTCTCCGGCTCTTGCGAACCCGAGAACAGTGCGTCACTAGAACCGGACGGTAAGCGCCAGCCCGTCTCTCGGCCGAGTACGAGAATGAGTCCGGCGGCGATGACGGTAAGTGTGACGACCTGCGCTTTGCGCTGTTTGGTCATGGCGGCGGCGGGAAGGCCGTCGCGGGTGGAGGCAGGTTGGACTCACTCGGGCGCGCGGCGGGTTCGCGGCGGATGATCGTCATGTCGAGGCTGCCTTCGCTGTCGATGATCGTCTTCTTGAGGCGCGGCAGAACCTCTTCCATCGTTTCGAGATAGAGACGGCTGCGGGTGAGCGCGGGGTTTCTGTTGTATTCGACGGCGAGTTGCACAAAGCGGGCGGCGTCGCCTTGCGCCTCGTCGACTTTTCGCTGCTGGTAGCCTTGAGATTCTTCGAGCAACTGCGTTGCCTCGCCGCGGGCGCGGGGGATGAGGTCGTTGGCGTAGCCTTGTGCTTCGCTGGTGATGCGAACCGAATCCGCGCGGGCGCTGGCGACATCACGGAAGGCGGCGGCCGTTTCAGGAGGCGGAGCGATGTACTCGATGCTGACGGTCGAGAGAACGACTCCGAGGCCGTATTGATCTACGAGTTCTTGTGCGCGTTGGCGGACGGTTTCCTGAATGGCGACCTTTTCAGTTGTCAGAACATCGTCAACGTTACGGGAAGAAATCTGCCGGGACAGCTCGGCTTCGGTCGCGGCGCTGATCGCTTGGCCGACGTCCTCGGCGTGGAACAGGTATTCGTCAGGCGTAGCGACGCTGTATTGAACGACTGTGCGGATGTTGATGAGGTTCTGGTCGCCGGTCAGGAACTGCGAGGCAAGCGGCTCGACTTGTCCGAGCGGTTGATCGGCCGGTGCGCCTCCGATGAAGGCGCGCTGGCGTTGCAGAACCTTGAGCTTGTGGACTTGAGCGATTGGGTACGGCCAAGTGAGATGGATTCCCGGTAGGACGCGGCGTTCGACGACGGCTCCAAAACGTGTGACAACCGCTTGCTGATCGGCGCCGACGACATAGACGCCGGTCATGAGCCACAGCACGACCAAGCCCACCGCGATCACGCGCCGACGATTCCACGTAGGCGGGTGCCCGGTTTGCGCGGACTGATCCATGGGCGCGGAGGGGCGCTCGTCGGGGTCGGCGGTGACCGTTGGCTCTAGAGTGGTGCTCATCGTCTTGCTCGGTTGTTATTGCCCACGCGTGAGCAATCGCAGTAATTCTGAATCGGAACTGAGGACGATTGTGGTTTTCTCGTCGAGTGCTTTCTTGTAGGTTTCCAACGTGCGCGTCAGCTTGTAGAACTGCGGGTTGCGCGAATAGGCGTCGCCATAGACGCGAGCGGCTTCGGCGTCACCCTTGCCCTTGATCTCTTCGGCTTCCTTGTAGGCGGCCGACAGGATCTCTTCACGCTGCCGATCGGCGTCGGCTCGAATCCGCAGGGCCTGCTCTTCGCCCTCGGCGCGGTACTGTCTGGCGATGCGCTCACGCTCGGCACGCATACGACCGAAGACACTTTGCTTGTTTTGCTCGGGCAGGTTCAGGCGCTTGATGCGAACGTCGAGAACGTCGATTCCGTAGTCAGCCAATGCCTGCGAGCCTGTTTGCTCAGACAACTCGTCGAGCATCGACTCAGCCCGCACTTGCTCGGGATCAGAGGATACGATTGCGTCGAGATTATGGCGGCCCATCGATGCCGCCAGTCCCGCCCATACGATGTCATGGAGGCGCATCTCAGCGGCTTCCGGATTGCCGACGGTTTCTACAAACGTCTGTGGCTTGGCGATCCTCCAGAGGACGTAGCTCTCCAAAACCAGGTTCTTCTTGTCGCGGGTGAGAAACTCGGACGGCGTCGGATTGTAGACGCGCAGGCGGCGATCGAAGTAGGTGGCGGATTCATGAGGCCATTTGACGTGAGGACCGGCCTCGGTAATGGTGTGGACGGGCCGGCCGAATGCCGTCACGAGCACGAATTCGGTTTCGCGGACCGTGAAGAACGAGGCGTACAGCAGCAAGATGACAACGACGCCGGCGGCATACGGTCCCCAGCGGCGATAGTCGGCTAGCGCTTCGCCCCAGCTTCGCCGATGCACATGGTCGTGATCATGATCGTGGTGATCGTCGTCATGATCGTGCTGATGGTCGATGTGATCATGCATTAGGGTTGCTCCGAGACGTCGTCGAACGGGATCGTGGGTGGTTGCGGGATCGATCCCGGCGGCATGATGAGAACATTGTCTTCGATTGAATAGAGGGTACGGCGGCCCGAGTCCTTGCGGTCTAGGATGAGCTTGCGGCGGCCGGGTAGGATCTCGTCCATTGCTTCGAGATAGAGGCGTGTGGCGTTCGGACCGGGCGCGGCGCGGTAGCCCTGCTCGAACTGCTCAAACCGTGAGGCATCGCCCGAAGCGCGGTTTGAGCGCCCTTTGGAATAGGCTTCGGCAATACTGAGACGCGCACCGGCTTGACCGCGCGCCAGGGCGACCTGCTCGTTGCGGTATCCCTCTGCGGCGTTGATACGGCGGCTCTTTTCTTCAAGAGCACCCGCCACGTCACGGAAGGCATCGACGACTTCCACGGAGGGGTGCACATCCTGGAAACGGACTTGCAGGATGCGAGCGCCGGTCTGATATTTCGTGAGTCGTTCGTTGAGTTGATCCTGTGCCTGTAGTTCAAGGTCGCGGCGGCGGGTCGTGAGCAAGTCGTCGAGGGCTGTCGAATTGACGATCCGTTGGACGACTGCTTCGGCGGCGACTTGCAGTGTCTCTTCGGCATTGAGTTGATGAAAGAGAAAGTCGTCAGGCTGCTCGAGGTTGTAGTGGATGACGGCGGTCATCTCGATCATGTTTTGGTCGCCGGTGAGCATCAACGATTCGTCCGGCTGGCGCTCGAAGCGGCCCATGCGATGTTGCGCATTCCACTCGTAGGCGAGGGGCTCGGCGACATCCGCCTCGACGTCGACGGCCAGAGTGCGGAAGCCGATCTCGATGGTGCGGACACGCTGGTCCTGCATTCGGGTAAGGCGCTCGATGGGATAGGGCAACTTGTAATGCCAACCCGGCAGTTCGTGGGGCATGACCTTGGCGCCGAAGCGCTCGATGACGCCGACCTCGCCCGGTTGGATTGTGTAGAAGCCGCTGAGGACCCAGAGCGCAGCGGCGGTGACGAGCGCGGGCCGGACGAGTGCATGGCGGCGGTCCCAAAGCCACGCGAAACCGGCGGCCGGTTCGATGTGGCTGAGTCGGTGCTTGAGGCCATGCCACCAATGTTGTATCGGTGTCCGATCGGCGAGGCGACGCAGCCAGGAGCGTTGTCCCTTCGGCCGTTCGATCTTGAGCAGCCGGACCGAGTTCATGATCACGAGGAACGATGCGATCTGGTGAACGACCGCTGCCCCGATCGGCCCAAGTAGGCCACGGCTGGCGGCGACGACGGCGACGACGTTGACGATGCCCGCGAAGATAATGATGTTCTGCCAGATGGTGGCGACCGTCCGGCGGCTGACAACGAACAGCCGAGGCAGTTTCTCGAGGGAGCGATTGAGGTCGACGACATCGGCGGCCGCAGCAGCAATGTCGGCGCCGGAACCCGCCACGGCGACGCCCACGTCGGCAGCTGCCAGAGCGGGGGCATCGTTGACGCCGTCGCCGATCATGGCGACTTTGCGGCCTTCCGCCTGTAGTTGACGGATGCGTTCGAGTTTTTGCTCGGGCAGCAGTTCTGATTCGACGCTTGCGATGCCGACCTCGCGCGCCATGGCTTCAGCAGCGCGCTTGCGGTCGCCGGTCAGCAGGATAATGTTCTGAATGCCGAGGTCTTCGAGTTCGTGAACAGCGTCGTGAGCGCCTTCGCGGGCGGTGTCGCGTAGGAGAAGTGCGCCGATGAGTTGGTCGTCCGCCGCGACGAGGACGGCCGTTGCTCCATTGCGGTCGGCCTCTTCGAGATAGGAATCGACGCCACCGATGCCGTGCTCGGCAAGGAAGGCTTCGTTGCCGGCACGGACCAGCTTTCCGCCGATATGACATTGCGCGCCGCGGCCTGGAATGATCTCGGCTTCGCTGGAGACTTCGTACTTGATGTTGCGATCTTGCGCGGTCTTGACGATGACCTTCGCCAAGGGGTGGTCCGAGCCGCTTTCCGCCGAAGCGCCGTAGGAGAGAATCTGCTCTTCCGTGAAGCCTTCGGCCGGGAGGGCCTTGATGATCTGGAAGGCTCCGGTGGTTAGGGTCCCGGTCTTGTCGAAGACGACGGTGTCGATCTTCGAGCCGAGCTGCAGGATCGACCCGCCCCGGACAAGGATGCCGCGGCGGGCCAAGCCGCCGATGCCGGCGACCATCGCCGCGGGCGTTGCGAGAATCAGCGCGCAGGGGCAGCCGACGATGAGAACGGCGACGGTCCGAAGCCAGTCGCCGGTGAAGTAGTACGTAGCTCCGGCGGCCAGTAACAGAACCGGCAGGAAGTAGCGTGCGTAGTAGTCGGCTTGGCGGACAACGGGCGCGCGGCGTGTCTTCGCATCTTCGACAAGATGGACGACGCGGGCTAGTGTGCTGTCTTCGGCGGCGTGGGTCACGCGGATGTACAGTAGCCCGTGGCCGTTGAGCGTGCCGGAATAGACGTCGTCGCCGTCGGTCTTGTCGCGCGGCAGGGACTCGCCGGTGATCGGGCTTTCGTCAACACTCGATTGGCCGCTCTCGACGATGCCGTCGGCTGAAATACGCTCGCCGGCTCGGACGATGATCGTGTCGCCGGGGATGAGGTCTTCGACGGCGACTTCGGCTTCTTCGCCATCCCGAAGGACACGTGCGCGGCGGGGCAATTGCTCGACGAACTTGTGGATCGCGGCTTCGGTGCGTCCGGCGGCGTAGGCCTCGAGTCCTTCGCCGACGAGCATGATGAACATTGCCTCGGCGGCGGCCAGGTATTCGCCGACGCTTAGAGCGGCGACGGCCGCGATGCAGATCGCCAAGTCGGCGGAGATGCGTTTTTCGAGGAGCTCTGCGATGGCTCGGGAGAACGTCCCGTAGCCCGCGATGAGGGTCAGGAAGATCGCCGTATCGATCCCGAGGATCGACGAGAACAACCCAGTTACGTTGAGGAGGAGAAGGACGCCGACTGCCGTCGTAAAGCCGATGTACTTGACCCGCTCCCGCGCGTCCCGGTTGATGGAATGGTCTTCGCTAACGACGTGCAACGCAGTTCACGATAGCAGAACGGGGCAACGGCTTCCGCTACCGCAGCGGGTCACCTAGCGGGGTGCGAAGCCTCGCTCAGAAGCCCCATCACCGGGAGAACTAGCGAGAACCAGCGACCGTCTATTTCTGCTCGGGTTTGAACAAGCCGAAGGTTACGATGTCGGTTTCGTTGGCGATGGTGACGTATTGTTCGCCGTCGATGGCCCAGGTCATGGGTGAAGCGAAGATCCGGTGGCCCATGTTGAAATGCCAGAGGTCTTCGCCGGTCTTGGCGTCAAGCGCTACTAGATTGCCGTCGTCGTCCCCGGCGAAGATGAGACCACTCGCCGTTGAGACGGTGCCGGGCCACGCGATGGCCGGGCCGGGGAGAGGATACTCCCAGCGGATCTCAGCGGTTTCCGGATCGATGGCGCGCAGGTACAACTCGCCGGGGTCGGCGGGGATCTGCGCTCCTCCGGTGCCGCGAAAGCCGCTATCCGGGACGGGCTCCTTCGCGGAAGAATAGTAGATGTCGCACTGTTCGAGCGTCACGACATAGATCAAGCCGGTCTCCGCCACGTAGGTGGGCGACATCCAGTTGCTCGCGCCTCGGACGGCGGGGCAGACTTTGACGCCCGCGGGTGTCGGGGTTGTATTGGGCAGGACGTTCGGCCGGCCTTTCTCGTCGAGGCCATCCGCCCAGGTGAGCTTTTCGACGAAGGGCTCGCCGAGCAAGTATTCGCCGGTGACGCGGTCGAGCACGTAGAAGAAGCCGTTGCGGTTGGCCTGCAACATGACCTTGCGCTTCTTGCCCTTGAAGTCCATGTCGACCAGCACCGGAGTCTCGTTGGCGTCCCAATCCCAGACATCGTGCGGCGTGAACTGGAAGTACCATTTCATCTCGCCGGTATCGGCGTCGAGCGCGAGGACGCTTTCGGAGTAAAGGTTGTCGCCTTTGCGGCGGCCACCATAGAAGTCGGGCCAGGGGTTGCCGGTCGGCCAGTAGAGCAGATTCAGTTCGGGGTCGAATGAGCCGGTGGTCCAGGTAGGCGCGCCGCCCCATTTCGATGGGAAGCCACCCCATGTCTCATAGCCGGGTTCGCCTTCTTCGGGGACCGTCCAGGTGCGCCAGCGTTCTTCGCCGGTCTTGGCATCAAGCGCCGCGACAAAGCCGCGCTGACCGGACCCGCCGCCGCCGACCCCGACCATGATCTGGTTCTTCAAGGCCATCGGAGCGACAGAGGAGTGATAGCCCTCGTCGGTATCGGCAAACTCCGCGTCCCAGATCAACGCGCCTGTCACGCGATGCAACGCGACGAGGTGGCAGTCACTTGTGACGAGATAGATATTGTCACCGAGGATGGCTACGCCCCGGTTGGCGCGGCTGCGTTTGACGTTCTCGGCGAAGTAGCCCCAGAGTTGACGGCCGGTGCGCGCGTCGAGTGCGTGGACTTCATTGGTGTTGGTGACGTACATGATGCCGTCATGCACGATGGGGGTGGTCTCGAGCCGCCGGGCACCCCGGAAGTAGTAGTTCCACTTGGGGACGAGCGATGAAACGTTTTCGGGGGTGATGTGGGTGAGCGGGCTGTGGCGTTGCGCCTGGTAGTCGCCGTTGTAAGTGAGCCACTCGTCGGTTGGGCCGTTGATGATGTCTTCGTAAGTGACTTGGCCCGCTGCCGGAAGCAGCAGTACAAGCATGAGGATCAGGAGCTTCATTCTTGTTCCCACTTTCGCAAAGACTGACGGCTGAGAAAGGCCAGCAGGTTGTTCAACTCGGCATCAGAGAGCCGCTCGGCATAGTTGCTTGGCATCAGGGAGCTTTCCGGGGAACTGACACTGGCTAGCTTCTTCTTCTCAAAGAAATGGAGGCGGCCGTCGCGGTCGAGAACGCGGAGCGTGTAGTTGTTCTCGAACTTCGCAACACCCTTCACCTTTGTGCCGTCGGCGCGCGTGACTTCCACGGCGCGGAAGCCGTCGGGAATGCCCTCATTGGGTTTGAGGATGGCTTCCTTGAGCTGGTCTGCACGGCGGAGGGTGGCGATGTCGGTGAGGTCGGGTCCGAGCGCACCGCCTTGGCCGCGGATCGAGTGGCACTTGGAGCAACTCCCGCTACCCCAGAAGATGTCGCTTCCCGCTTGGATGTCGCCCGGGACCGGTTGAGCAGCGGCCGGTGCGTTGAGACTACGAACGAATGCGACGAGCCGCCACGTGTCGTCGTCGGGCATGGGGAAGCCGGACATGTCGGTGCCGGGGATGCCGTTGCGGATGGAGTCAAATAATTGCCGGTCGGACGCTCTGCGGACTTCGCGCCATCCGATCAAGCCCGGTCCGTGACCACCTTCACCGTTCGGCCCATGGCAAGGGCTGCATTTCTCGACGAAGAGGGGCTGGCCGGCGACCGCGGCGGCGGGGTCGCGAACGAGGGGATTGCTTTGTCCGCGGGGGGACTGTCCCTGCGCGGGTAGCAGCGCGGCTGTGATGAGAATAGGCGCCAACAGCAAGGAACTGAATCGGTGGGTCAGCATGGAACTTGGTTAGTGGGTATCTTGCCTCATGACACGACCGGCGGCGTGGGTTTCGCGGGAGGGGACAGGAAGAGCCGTTCCGTTTCGGTGTTCAGAAGTACCCATAACCCGTAGGCCCCAATGACTGTCCCGATCGGGACACTCAACAGATTGAGCGCGGATAGGACGATCGCCAAGATGCGCGCCCACGGCTTGTAATTGAGCAACCCCCATCCGGCAAGAATGCCGGGCAACGACAGCAGCGCGATGAAGAAGACGACGAAACTCAAGATGGCCGCGACGATGGGGATCGCCACCAAGGCCTCGGGGTCCTCTTGAGCCGCCGCGCCCGCGATTCCCAAGGTACCTACACCGAAGATCACCAGCATCAAGAAGGCCACGCAGATCCCGATGAGCCCAAAGACAATGTGAACGATTCCTAGAATCCTGACGTGGTCTTGCATGAGTCGCGTTTGAACGGGAGCGGCGGGGTTATTGTAAGCCGCGCCGAGTCGCGGTGGCAATGGGGAGCGGCCGGTGTCTAGACCCCGATCAGCTCCTGTGTCCCCGCGGGGCTGAAACGGGGAGGGTTGCGATAGACTGAACGCACTTTCGCTATGGAACGACGACACTTTCTAGAAACTCTCGCTGCTTGGCCTGCACTGGCGCCTGCTTTGGGTGCGCAGACTGCTCCGACTGATGCGCCGCAACCACTGGACGAATCACACTTTCCGAGCCGTTTGCATCAGTTCGTTTGGCGGAACTGGGAGCTGGCGAATCTCGACCGGATGGCTGGCGTGACAGAGGCTTCGCCGGGTCAGGTCGATGAATTGGGCCGGTCGATGGGATTGCCCGCAAAGAGCCTGTTGAGCGATGACCACCTCCGCCGGATCTACATTACGGTGATTCGGCAGAACTGGCACCTACTGCCGAACGACCAGTTGATTGCGTTGCTTGGGTGGGATCGCGATAAGTTCGAGTTCACCCTCAAGGAAGATGACTTTCTCGATCACAAGCTGGGGCCGAAACCGCGATGTGAGCGGGTGCGCTACCGGGCTCTGAGTGCTTCCGAGGAGTCACGAGCCGCGGAGGTTCGGCAAACCGTGGCGAAGTATTTTGGGGACCTTGCTTCGGAACCGGCTGAGGAGCCTTTCGCGTTTATCGGGCGGTTGACGTCCGATGAGGTGTTGCGCCCGGCTATCTCGGGAGCGAGGGCAGGCGAGAGCCAAGTCGATGTGTCGGGTTGGTCGATCAGCAACGACTTCCAGAGTTTGGCGACGACCCTTCGTCGGGCAATCGGACCGGAAGCATCGGATGCAAAGGGATTCATTGAGGTCGGGCTGTCGGCGTCGGCGCAATACGAAGGGGAAGCCTTTCGGATCGACATCGGCAAAGGACGAGTGCGGCTCGCGAGCGGAGACATCGCCGGACTTCGACAAGGCGTACACCATCTGTTGGACCAGATCGAGGAGAACGGCGGGCCTTATCTCAACCAAGGCGAGGTGCAACGAGCGGTGGCCGTTGATCCGCGCTACTGCTACTCCTATTTCGCGTTGTACGGTGATCCGCTGCTGGAGCCTGATCTCGACCCCTTTCCGGACAGCTATCTCGAACGGCTGGCGCGACTGGGGTTGAACGGCGTCTGGATGCAGGGTGTGTTGAGCGGACTCGCGAGGTCTGAGGTCTTTCCCGAGTTCGGCGATCGCTCGGAAGAACGGCTTGCGAATCTACGCGAGCTGGCACGGCGCGTTCGCGCGCATGGCATGAAGTTGTTTCTCTACTTCAACGAACCGCGAGCGCAGAGCCCGGAGTTCTTTCGCGACCGGCCGGAGATGGTTGGCGCTGAGCGTCAGGGTTTTCACGCCATGTGTACGTCGATCCCGGCGGTGCGGGAATGGATCACGAACGGCTTGGCACACGTGTTCAAGGAGGTCCCGGAATTGGGTGGTGTTTTCACGATCACGATGTCGGAGAACCTGACGAACTGCCACTCAAAGTTTCGGCCCGGGCCCTGTCCGCGATGCTCGAAGCGGACGCCGGGGGCGGTGGTAGGCGAGGTGTTGGACGCTGTCTACCGAGGAGTGCGGCGGTCGAGCCCGGGCGCGGAAGTGATCCATTGGGATTGGGGTTGGCGCGGAGGTATGGCGTCGGAGTTGATTCCGAAGTTGCCCAAGGATGTCCGCTTGCAGAGCGTGAGCGAGTGGAGCATCCCGATCGAGCGCGGAGGGGTAAAAAGCGTCACGGGCGAGTACTCGATTTCCGTTGTCGGTCCCGGGCCGCGCGCGAAGACCCATTGGGCGCTCGCTAGAAAAGCCGGCGTGCGCACGATGGCGAAGACACAGTTCAACAATACCTGGGAGATCTCCGCCGTCCCATACATCCCTGTGCCGAACTTGATCGCGCGGCACTGTGACGGATTGCGGCGCGAGGGCGTGAGCGGGCTACAAGTGTCATGGACGCTGGGCGGCTATCCGTCGCCGAATCTCGAAGTCGCTAAGGAATACTACTACTCACCCGAACCGACGGAAGAGGACGTGCTCGCGCGGGTCGCCCGGAGGCGCTACGGGGCAAAGGCGGCGCCGGGCATCGTGAAAGCATGGGGCGAGTTCAGTCGTGCGTTTGAAGAGTTTCCGTATGGTGTGGCGATCTACAACATTCCGACGCAACACGGGCCCGCGAACTTGTTGCGCCTCGATCCGACCGGCATCCGCATGTCGATGCTGCTGTTTCCGCAGGACGACTATCTACGTTGGTGTCGCCATTATCCGCCGGAAGTGGTGGCCGAGCAATTCACCAAGATGGCGGAGTTATGGCGTACGGGACTTGCCGTGTTTGAGCGTGCGCTAGAGGATGTACCGGTGAGCCGTCGTGCGGCGGCTGAGGAAGACCTCGCGATCGCGGAGACGTGCCACATTCACTTCCGCAGCGTGGCGAACCAGATTCGCTTCTATGTGTCGCGGGATCGGTCACCGAGTAACGAACGAAGCGAGGCATTGCGTGCGATCATCCAGGGTGAGATCGATCTATCGAGGCGGCTCTACGCGATTGCGCGGCGACACTCGGTGATCGCTTATGAAGCGACCAACCACTACTACTATCGTCCGCTGGATTTGGTCGAGAAGATTGTTCAGTGTGAGCATCTTCTTGGGAAAGTAGGCGCCTAGCACTTATGTATAAGGACAAGAAGGGTTATTGGGTCCTGGGACTACTCGCTGCCATGCTTGTAGTCGATCAGTTCTTCCACTTTCACGATCTATACACCATCATCCTGTGCGTGGCCGCTATCGGCGCCGTGTTGGTGTCGTCGAGTTGGCAGGCAAAGGCTCTGGCACTCGGCTTGGTGCTACTCGGGGGCTACTGGTCGAGCTTGGATCAACTTGGTTGTTCTGGCTACTGGCGCGGGAACTACCTTGCAGCCAAGGCAAGCGGCCAACTTGATGAGGTGTCGTGGAGCGACATCTATCGCGCCTCGTTCTCAAACGGAGAGTGCCCCAGCGAAGAGGACTTCGCGATTGACATCGAACTCGTGGACGAAGAGCAAGTCGGAGATGTCGCTCTACATAAATACCGCACGCCCCGAGGGGATTTCTGGCTGCCCGGTGAAGGTCGCGGCACCCTGAGGTGGTTGCTGTGGGAGATCTACGAGGACAAGGTGTATCAGGGGCGCACCGTCGCGATCGAGCAAGGGGATGTTGTCATCGACTGTGGCGCTCACGTAGGTGTCATGACGCGCTATGCACTCGATCAGGGTGCAAGCAAAGTGATTGCCGTGGAACCCGACCCGTCAAACATTCTTTGTCTGCGCCGGAACTTCGCCGATGAGCTCGCCGCGGGAACCGTGACCTTGGTCGAAAAGGGAGTCTGGAACGAAGAGGCGGTGATCCGCTTCGAACACGATGTCCATGACTCTTCACGACATACCTTCCAGCATCAACCTGATGCCGAGGTCGAGCTCATTTCCATCCCGGTTGCGCCGCTCGACCAGATCGTTTCGGAACTGGGCCTTGAGCAGATCGACTTCATCAAGATGGATATCGAAGGCGCTGAGAGGGAAGCGCTCGCGGGAGCACAGGAGACACTGAAACGTTTCCGGCCCGAGATGGCGATTTGTACATATCACCTCGATGATGATCCGTCGGCGGTTCGCGAAGCCGTGGCTCGTACAGGTATCCCTTACCTGATTCATGCTCGACTGCTGGCTGTGAATCACAGCCAGGTTCAACCGAAGCTTCTCTTCTTCGGCGAGTAGTCGAAGGTGGTCGACGAACCGATCGAGGAAGCTCTCTTGCTGCCGTTATCCGCCGTGGATGGTGACTTTGCGGACCATAACGCTCCAGAACCATGTCCCGAACAGGGCCAGCAGGACGACCCAGAGATACTGCACCGCGAGCGCTTCATAGATCTCGATGCCATTGAGCTTGCCGAGGTAAAGGCGTAGCGGCGTATAGGCGATGTGCTGAAAGGGCAGGTAGGCGACGATCCTCTGGGCGCTCTCCGGGAACATCGTCATCGGTACGAGCAGCCCGGACAGCAGTTCGAAAATGAAGTACTTGGCGCGCAACAACCCGAGGATTGACTTCATGCGAATGGCGAACGTGCCGACGATGAAGTTGAGTGCACTGGTAAGGAGAATACTCCCACCGAGGGCTACCAGAAAGAAGCCGAAGTGGACGGCGCTTGCGGGGCCCTGCACCGGGAAAACAAGGGAGATGACGATCGCAGCCGGCGCGGTGAGCATAACCAGGCGAAACGCAGCCTCTCCCAATGCGCGGCCCATCTGCATCGTCTGGATGCTGACGGGCTTGAGCAGCGACAGCGCGATCTTGCCTTCGATGACCTCGTGGGAAATGTTCTGGTCGATGTTGTTGAAGTAGACCGAACGAATCACCCAACCGACCGAAACGTAGGTCACCATCTCGCCGAAGGTGAAGCCGGCGGCGAAGTTAGGGTCCGTCGCGTACAGCGCCTTCCAGATGAAGTAGTAGACGGTGACGTTGATCAGGTAGGTGACGATGCCGGTGTAGTAGCGCAGCCGGAATGCGAGAACATTGACGAAGCCGATCCGCGAGAACTCAAGCAGATGACCCAGGCGGCTGGGCAGTGTGGCGGTGGCCGTCATCGACCTTGCAGCTCGGGGATTGTGCCACCCGTGTAGATACGCTTGACGATCTCATCAATCGATTCCGGTTCGATGAAAATGTCGCGGATCTCGGCGGCGGAGACAACGTGGCGGATCACATCGCCCGACGTGAAATCTTCGCGATCGAAAGAGAGCCGATAGGTGAGTTCGTCGAGGCGCTCCTTGCCCACGCCGGGGAGGTTAAATGCCTCGATCGCCGCGCCCTGCGCCGTGTCTTTGAGCTCGAACTTGATCTGCGTTCGACGCCAGAACATGCGCTTCAACTCGTCGAGTTGACCGTCAAACAGAATGCGACCGTGATCGATGATCATCAGGCGGTCACATAGTTCCTCGATATCGGAAAGGTCGTGCGTCGTGAGCAGGACGGTAGTGCCGAAGTCCCGATTGACTTCTTTGAGGAACTGGCGGATGTTCTCTTTCGCGAGGAGGTCGAGTCCGATGGTGGGCTCGTCGAGGAACAGGAGCGGCGGGTTGTGGATCAGTGCCGCCGCCATGTCGCAGCGCATGCGTTCGCCGAGACTCAACTTGCGAACAGGTTGGTGCAGGTAGCGGCCGAGTTCGAGGATCTCGTCAAAATGTGCCATGCGAGCCGCGTAATCGGCGTCGCTGACGTCGTAGATTCGCTTGAGCAGGCGAAAGGACTCGACGACCGCAATGTCCCACCAGAGCTGAGTCCGCTGGCCAAAGACGACCCCGATGGTGCGGGTATAGGCCATCCGTTCGCGATAGGGGACGTGGCCGTTTGCGCACACCTCGCCGGAGGTTGGCACGAGGATGCCGGTGAGCATCTTGACCGATGTGGATTTGCCCGCGCCGTTGGGGCCGATGTAGCCCACCATCTCCCCCGGCTGAATGCTGAAGGAGACGCCATCCACCGCACGGAGGGTCGAATATTCGCGTGAGAAGAGGTCTTGGACGGCGCCCCAAAGACCTTCCTTGCGTTTGAATGTGCGGAACTGTTTGACGAGGTCGACCGCCTCGACCTGGCCGAGCATGGCGCTTCATTCTATCACTGGCCTGGCGGGCGCCCAGAGGATCGGCGGGTTGGATCGCGCTCCGAGCCCCGGCGGGTTTCCGCGGGCTTGAGGACCGCGGGCGTGCTCCTTCACAGTCGCGTCTCTTTCCCTTCTGGCATGGACGGGGCCGGTGATAGGATGGAGGCGCTGTGGAAATTGCTGTGCTGCTTGGGTTCGCGCTGTTGGCTGCGGCCGCCTACCGTTTCGGGGGATGCGGTCGGTGTGACCCGTAGCGGTGGCTACGGGTCGGTTTGATCCGCGGCTTCCTCCTTCTTCTTGTTGCCGAAGATGGATTCAAGGATGCCGGGAATATTTCGTTTGATGACCTGACCGAAGTCCGGCATCACACGGGGCGCGTCGAGAGTGCCCCGCACGCGGACGGGGATGGCGATTTGTGGCTGTCCGTCGGCACCAGGTTTGCCTCCGAGCGTGGTGGCCAGTGCACCGCTGTAGCCTGCCTGCAGATCGAAGTGGAGTTGCTTGTCGAAGGTGATGTGTCCTTGGCCGCGGATCGCGGATGAGGTACCTTTCAGAATGGCGTCGGGCAGATAAACATGGCGGTCGCGGATTTGGACCGGGCTGATGAACGTGGTGAACTGGGTTTGTCCGTCTGCCGCCTCGCCGCCGCCGAGGAGTTTGGAACTGTACTTGTCGATCGTCGCGAAGAGATCGAACAGTGAGATATAGCCTTCCTGGATGTCGATGTTGCCCTTGCCATTGAGGGAGTTTCGCATTTCGTCCGCGTTACGGCCGGCAAAACTCATCTCGTAGCGATCGACGGCGAGGTTGCCGAAGACCTTGTCGCGTGTCGAGCCGAAGGCGCTGACGAATTCGTTGATGCGGACACCTTGGATTGCGCCGCGGCTGCCGCCCCAGAGACGATTCCCGTTGTAGTGGAGTTCAGCCTGGCCCTTCCATTGGCCTTCGCCCATCGAGATACCGGCGTCGGAGATAAGGAGATCGACGACCGGTCGCTCCATCAGCCGGGTGACGGCGAGCTTGAGCGGTACTTGGCCGTCGAGGGAGAGGCGCGTCTCGGGGTCGGCGCCGACTTCGAGGTCTTCTACCGTGAGGGTGCCGGAGCCTTTGAAGACGCCGACAAGATCACCTTCCATGGCGGTCGCGAGAGCAACGCCGCTGCTGCCGCCCGGGTTGCCGAGGAGTTTGCCGAGATACTTGTCACGCAGTTGCTTGGGGAGTTCGTCCGGGGCTAAGTCGACGTCAAGATCGCCATTGGCGGGAATGGACCCGGCGCTGAACGGACCGGCGCGTCCGTCGAAGTGTACGGTTGAATCGGATGAGCCGAATAGGCGAGCGGCGAAGACGATGTCGCAACTGCTGTCGGTACTGAAGTTCGTTAGTTGCAGATCGACGTCGTCAATGGTGATGGTCTTGGGAGTGCCGCCCCTCTCTACGTCGGTGTAGTGCAGCGCGCCGGATGTGACGCTAAGGCCTTCGATGGCGACCCCGGGGCTTGCCGAGGGTTCTGATTCGGTGGCTTGGGGCTGGGTCGCAGCTCGCTTGTGCTTCGTGGCTTCGATGATGGCTTGGAGGTTGGTGCCCGACGACTTGTTGTCGAGAAAGACTCTGGGCCGGTCGAGCCGGAAATAGCGAATGTCGATCTGATCGCTGAACAGGGACAGCAGGGAAACCTGGACGGAGACTTCGCCTGCTTCAAGGATGTTCTTCGACGGGAAGTTCGGGGCATTGCCGAGAGTCAGCCCTTGCACGGCGATGGCGGGTTGCAGCATCATCCATTGCTTGAGGCTGAAGTCGGCGCTCGCGATTGTGACTTCGACGGGCAGATACTCCTGTGCCTTGGCGAGGACGCTATCGTGCAGTTTGCCCGAGAGTGCGAACTTGGCCACCAGACCCGCGATGAGCATCAGGGCGATGTACGCGAGAGGAATCCCGATCGCGAGCCGGCGCAGGATCTTCATGGGCCTATGATAGCTAGCCTGATTCGCTCATTCCATGGCGGTCGTTTCATGATCTTCGCCCCTCCATGCAGTGAAACCTGCATACGGGAACGCAACTTCAGGCGACGTGGTTCCCTGAGAGTGGGGCGCGCCGGTATCCTAAGAGACAGATGAACAGTATGCAGAGATCACGCGAATGGCTGTGGGTTCTGGCGGCCCTGTGCGCCAGTGTTGTTGCGGCGCCGGCCCAGGAAGCACCGCCCGCCGAGGAACGCGAAAGTCTAGCCGTGAGTATCCCGGAGCGGACAGAGGGGCGGGTGCGCTTTGTCGGCACCGACCGATTGCCGCTCGCGACCGGCGAGGCGACGGTACGGCGTCGTCGCGGGACGACGGAGATCGAGGTCAAGCTGGAGCAGCTCAAGCCGGCGGTCATGTTCGGGGGCGATTTCAATACCTATGTCCTCTGGACGGTTTCGCCTGAGGGTGTCGCGATGAATGCGGGCGAGTTGATTCAACGCGGACATCGCAGCCGAGTGGATGCGGCGACGCCATTGACGACGTTCGGTATGTTCGTGACGGCCGAGCCACACTTTCTTGTGGACGAGCCAAGCTCGTTTATCGTGCTGGAAAACTCGTCGGCGAGCTTGATGCGAGGCAACATGATGCAGACCTCGCTTGTAAAGTACCGCGGATTTGAGGGTCGCTACAACGCGGATAGGCAGACGCTTGCGAATGAAGAAGTCCTCGAAGGGGATTACCGAACCGAGCGGCAACAGGCAACAACGGCGTTGAATCTCGCCGAGCGAGAAGGGGCGGGACGTTGGGCCCCTGACGACTTGGCGAGGGCGCGCGCGTCGGTGATTGAAGCGCTGCAGGCCTTCGGTCCCGATATGGACGAACAGAGCTTCGGCGTGCAGGCTCGGACAGCGGTGCGACTCAGCTTTGAGGCGTATCGCGCGTCGGTTCGCAATCGCAAGCTGGCCGAGGAACAGGCCCAACGCGACGAGTTGGATAGCCTGCGTGTCGCCAAGGCCGAAGCCGAGGCGGCAGCTGCGGAGGCGCGGGAGCAAGCTGCGCTCGCTCGTCGCGAGCGTCAGGAAGCCTTGGAAGCCAAAGCGGAGGCCGAACGCGCGGCACGCGATGCGCAAATACAGCAACGGCGGGCGCGGGAGATGATGGAGACCGCGCAGTCGGAAGCAAAGAAACTGGCGGCATTGAAGGCGGAAGCGGAGCGCTATGCCACCGCCGCGCGATCACGACTGGAAGGTGCGCTGAGCAAGGTCGTCGAGACGAAAGAAACCGCGCGCGGCGTAATCGTGAACCTGCCGGACATTCTGTTTGATTCGGGACGATCGACACTGCGCGGACGGGCACGGGAAGTGCTGAGTCGCGTGGCAGGGATTCTGCTCGTGACGCCAGAAATCGCACTCAGCGTCGAGGGGCACACTGATAGCACCGGCACTGAAAGATTGAACCAGCAGCTTTCAGAAAAGCGAGCCGTTTCCGTAGCGGACTATCTTGCCGAATCAGGTGTCGCGGCCGACATCATCTCGACCGTCGGCTTCGGTGAATCGAAGCCCATCGCGGAGAACGAGAGTGCGGCGGGGCGGAAGCAGAATCGTCGCGTGGAGATCGTCATCCAAAGTACGGGTGATCAAGGGCCGTTCGGGCGGTAGCGCTTTTCCTCTCGCCGGCCCACTTTGAGGCCGGGACACGGCATGCCGTGTCCCTACATTCCCTGAAGGTGGTTGATCACGTCCGCGACCGGCATGACGTCGCCGAGATCGATGTCGATATCGAGTAGGTTGACTTCGTGCATGATCTCGCAACGTTCGCCGACGGCTTCGCGTGGGACGATGACACGGTAAGTGTGCGCGGCGTCGCGGCACGTGGCATAAACGCAATGGCTCGTGCTGACGCCGGTGACGATGAGCGTATCGATGCCGAGCGCGGCGAGGTTCATTTCCAGGTTGGTCGCCCGCAACGCCGAAGCGTATTTCTTGCGGACGATCTTTTCGTTCGGCCGGCGGTCGAGGCGCTCGTCGATGGCGTACAGAGAGGCGTCCACATCTTCGCGGATGACACCTTCGGTCTTGCGGTCGTGGGGCGAGGGCGGTTCGGCCGGATCGAAATCGTAGGTCGTGAAGAAGATCGGGATCTCAGCCGCGCGGGCGGCATCGACGACTTCGCGGGTTGCGTCCACGACCGAATCGATGTTGCTGCCGAGCGGATAGCTGGCGGGTTTGGTCCACTTGAGAGCCAGGTCGATGACGACCAGGGCGGGGCGCTTGCCGAACCCGGTGCGGCCGGCCCATTTGAGCTTGCGGTACTGTTCATGCAAATCGGCCAAGTGCTTTTTGAGTGGCGCGCGGAGCTCGTCGGGGAGTCGGAGTTCGGGGGAGCCAAAGGATGGTGGTGCGGATAGGTCGGTATCAGACATAGGGATTCACGGGATTGCCGGATCAGACTATAACAACGGGGCCTGCTGTGCAAGAGCTTGGCGGCCCACGACGGACTGCGGATCGGTGACAGTCACCGAAAGGAGACGTCCGCTACCGAGTGGGGTATCGGATATCCGCGTCGCGCCACGGCTCACCGGTGCGGCCGTTGTAGTCGAAGACGACTCGACCGGCTCGGACGGTCACTTCGCAGCCGAGGCGCTCGGTACCTTCGACCCGCCCTCGCCGCGTGGCGTCGAGGAAGCCAAACTTTCCACGGTCGAGACGTAGGACGGCGAGATCGGCTTCGGCGCCGACGGCGATCTGTCCCAACTCGGGATGGTTGACCTGCGATGCGGGATTCGTGGTTGATTGCCGGATCACTTCGTTGAGGGGAACCCCCATCGCGAGGAACTTTGACATCAGGCTGACCATGTCGATCATGGCGCCGTTGTTTGATCCGCGATGCCAATCGGTTGAAATCGAATCGGGCCAGAACCCTTGCTTGATCGCCGGTTCGGCGTTGCGGAAATGGAAGCTGCCGCTGCCGTGGCCGACATCGAACTTGATGCCCCGCTCGCGCGCTTTGTAGAGGTACGGTCGGACCTTTTCGTTTTCGTCGAGAAGCGGCGCGGGCCAGCGATAGAAGTGCGTGCTGATATCCCCGGGCCGGAGAATGTCGGTGACCATCTTCTCGTAGGGCCGCTCGGGCAGGAAGTAACCGAAGTCGACCATGATCGGGATGTCAGCGATTTCGGCGGCTTTGATGGCTCGTTCGACCGAGAGATACGTGGGTGGTCGCCAGTGCGCTGACTTGATTCCCACGACGACGTCGCTGTGCTTCTTTGCCATCTCGCCGGTCTTCTTCGCGTCGAGGTCCAGAGGGTGTTGCTCCAGGTCGTAGTCGATCATGCCGGTTCCGGCGATGTTGATCATCGCGAAGACCCGTGTGTGCGCTTTGTCGATGACCGTGCGGCGGAAGTCTTCAAACCGACGCCAACCTGACGAGCCCACGTCGACGACCGTCGTCACGCACGAACCAAACGTGACGTGGTCCGGGAAGATGCTCGAAAGCCCGGCGGTAATGGAACCGTTCTCGGTTCCCGCGAAGGCGTGATAGTGAAGGTCGATGAGGCCGGGTGTTACGTAGAGGCCGCTGACATCGATGGTGCGTCTCGCGTTCGCGCCGGAGAGGTTCTCGCCGATGGCGGCGATTCGCCCATCGCGGACGGCGACATCGCGGATTGCGTCGAGGTCGTTCTTGGGGTCAAGGACGTGTCCGCCCTTGAGCAAGATGTCGTATTGGTTGGACTGGGCCTGGGCCAACGACCCGATGGCGAGCAGTAGTGCTACCGCGAAAAACCGCATGAAGTTTGTACCCTCCGTCCGGCACTTGCCGGGCAAGCTCTTGATTGTAGGGAATTGATAGTAGACGTTAGGGGCAGCGTTCGTGGAGTGTCGCGGGTGCCGCATGCCGTACCCCTATATCGGAATGGACTTTGGGCGGATCAGGGGCAGGCGGTGGGGTAGCGTCGATGGCGATGGTGAGGCCGGGTTGGGTGCGCGTGTCGGCGATCTCTACGATGATTTCGGGGTCGCCGAGCGGAACATCCTCGGGGAGGAGAAGGTTGATCTGATAGACGCCGGCGAGGCCGGGGGCTTGGCCGGCGTACTGGATGGATGCGGCGCCCTCGATGAGGAGGTCGCCGATCCAGACACGGACAGGCGCGAGGATCTGCGCGGCGAACATTGGCAACTGACCCGCTAGGACTGGCGGTAGGGTCAATCCCATCCCGGTGGCGAACAGGACGACGTATTCGCCGGGGTGAGCGGGTGCTGAGCCTTCGACTTCGCCGCGTCCGACGAACTTGTAGTCGAGGTGGGTGATGATCGGCCGTCCGACGAACATGAATAGGCCGGGATCGAGATCGGCAACCTTAACGGTGGCTTCGTTGCTGAGAAGAGCTTCGCGGAAGACACGGACGGTGACTTGGTTGGGAGGCAGAGTCGAGGGGACCTGTGCGTTGATCTGTCCGGGGGAGACGAAGTAGAGCGGCGCGAAGATGCCGCCGATATTGACCGAGACGCCGCCGAGCGACAGCGGAAGACGGCCTTGCCGTAGGTCGTCCGCGCCGATTGTCTTCGTACGGAGGGCGAGATCGATGCCGAAGATGGAGATGATGCCGTTGGGGACAACGACATTTTCGGGCGCAGGACGGAAGCTGGCGGCGTTGACGACGCCACCTTCACCGATTGTGGGCGCGTAGCGACGCTCGATTTCGGCGCCGAACATCGTCGACGCCGTGGCCAGCCATAGGGCAGGCCCCAGAGCAAATACCCGCATGCGGGAACAACCGCCTCTATTCTAATGGAGATGGAACGCGAGCGATTCGAGGCATTGGTGGAGGATGCCTGGGAGAATATCCCGGACGAGTTTCGGCAGAAGTTTGCGAACGTGGCGATCTTTGTCGAGCAAGAGCCGTCGGATGAGCAGCTCGCAGCGGCCGGTGTGGCGCGGGGGCACACGTTACTGGGGCTGTATCAGGGAGTGCCTTTGTTGCGGCGCGGGCATGGCTATACGATGGCGATGCCTGATCGCGTGACGTTGTTTCAGGGTCCGATCGAGCGGGCGGCCCCTTCGAACCGTGATGTCGCGCAGATCATCTACGACACGCTTTGGCACGAACTGGCTCATCATCTGGGGATGAATGAGAAGGAAGTGCGGGCGGCGGAACGGCGGCGGGGGCGTTGGTTGCAGTAGAGCGATTCGAGCGCTACGGGGTCGGCTCGAGCATGAGTCTGTTGGCGGTATTGGCTTCGACTGCTTCGCGGCTGTAGACGAGCGGAGCGTATTCATAGTCTCCCCAGAGGTCGACGAGATCCCCGTAGTGGGGGCTTTCGGGCTGGCCGGACTGGCCGGGGACGCTGGTGAAGACGGAGCGGTCCCAATCGTCGAAGTCGAGAATGTGGCGGTAGGATGCGCCGTGGACTTGTGTGTAGTTGGGTCCGGGAGAGCGATTGGGCGTGTAGGCGTCGCCGCCGCGCTCGACGGGTCCGCGGTTGAAAACGGCGGCGCGAGCTTCGGTGTTGGCGAGCGGGTGCTCGAAGTTTGCGCGGTGGATCGAACCCCAGCGCCAACTTGCCATGTCATCGCCGAGGACTTCCTTCGTCCGGGCGAAGGCTTTTTCGAGTGATTCGGTGATGATGTCGGTGCGCTGGGCCGCCGGAGCTTGCTCCAGCAAATCGAACAGAATGGGTAGCTTGATGTTGCGCGTGACGAGGTCGCGTGCGTCCGGCGGTAGCTCGGCTGTGACGAACTTTGGCACGAGAGTTTCCTCCTGCCAGATTTCGTAGAGTGGGGCGGCTTGGGAGTCGCGGCTGAGAATCTGGTCCCAGCCTTCCAGAAGATTGCGAGCCTGCTGGAACTCGTCGGAACCACCTTGCGGGACTTGCTTCAGCATCGCGATCAGCCGGCGGGCGGGCAGCGACATCTCGTCATGCTGGAGCTTCTTGAAGTCGTCAATGGAGAATTTCTGTCCCTGGCTCAGGACCTCGTCCACGCGGTTGAACCGGTAGGGCTCGGACCAATCGAAGCCCATATCGTGGGGATGGTCTTTGGGCTTGATGTTGTGGTTTGAGGTGGCGACGTAGTGTTGTGCCGGGTTGTGGATTTGGGGTAGCTGATCGACGGTGCGAAAGCCGGACCATTCGTACTTGCCGGTGTGACCGGGGACGGGGAACAGACCTTTCCAGTTGGGGCGGATGGGGACGGTTCCGGCGGGGATCCAGCCGATGTCGCCGGCGGTGTCGGCATAGACGATGTTTTCGGCCGGGATCTTCCAGCGCGCCATGGCTTCGACGAAGTCGTCCCAGTTTTGGATTCGGTCGGTGGCGAGGCTGCCGAGGTAGCCGGCGGTGCCGGGTTCGGCGCCTGCCCACTTAACGGCGGCTACGCGGTTGCTGGCCGTGTCCTCCCAGATGACGGGGCCGTGGCGTGTGTACTTGAGTTCGACTGTGACAGGCTCCTGATCTTTGACGTTGATGGTTTGCGTCTCGGTCTCGACGTCGAGCCAGTCGTCTTTGTAACGGTACTGGTTGGGGTTGTCCGGGTTGATCTGTTCGATGTAAAGGTCAACTTGGTCATGCTGGACGATCGTGAACCCCCATCCGGCGTGTTCGTTGTGGCCGAGCGCGACGCCGGGGAGAGCCGGTTCGCCGCTGCCGATGACGTCCCAGCCGGGGCCGACGAGGTGGACGAGATAACGCAGTGACGGCAGGATCACGGAGCGGTGGGGATCACTGGCGAGGAGGGGCTTGCCGGTTTCGCTGAGCGTGCCGTCGACGACCCAGTTGTTGCTGGCGTCCTGTGAGAGGAGCGACGGGATCTCGGTCGCGCTGCGATAACCGGCGATCACGCGAGCGTCGAGTCCGTCGAGGTCGAGATCCGGGTCGGGAGCCAATTTGACGACGGGGTCGGTGGGGAAGTACTTCTCTGTGATCTCGGTTCCGAGGCGGGCGACCATCTCGGCGCGGGCCACTTCCTGTCGGGCATTGCGGGTCATCATGAGTCCGGCGATGCGCAGGATGCAATGCTCGGGTTTCCATTCGCCGGGCTTGAAATCGAGCAGCTCGAATTCGATGGGTAGGCGGTCGTCGGCCGCGGCGATGTACGCATTCACGCCGTCGACGAAGGCGGTCGCGATCTCCTTGGTATCGGGCGAATAGCTTTCCCATTCGGCCTGCATGTCACCTCGGTAACGGACGAGGCGGGCCATGCGGTCCCGCTCGACGAAGTCCGGTCCGAAGACCTCGGCGAGTTCGCCGGCACCGGTGCGTCGCCAGATTTCGATCTGGTAGAGGCGGTCTTGCGCGGCCACGAAGCCCTGTGCGAAGAACAGGTCATGTGTGGTCTTGGCGTAGATATGCGCGACGCCCCACTTGTCGCGGAGGATTTCGACGGGCTGTTCGAGTCCGGGCAGTCGGAGAGAGCCCTCGATTTGCGCCAGACGACTACGCGACTCTTGTTCGATCCATTGTTGCGTCTCAGCCATGGGTTCGTCTGGCTGACTGCAAGAAGTGCTGAAAAATAGTGCAACTGCGACGAGTACGCGAAAACAGGGCGGCGTCATGGCAGGACCATGGTACTTCACAGCGACCGGACACGGTGAAGCCGAGGCGCCTGGACACATGTGTAAATCGGGCACCGACATCGCTATGATTGAAGAGATCTCGGATTCGTCGACAAGCAAAATACCGTGCTCAGAGCCATCATCCTCGGACCGAACAAAGAGTTAGCCGAGCACCTTTACAGGGCCTCCACGCAGAGCGAGGATTTTGCGATCTATGGATCGCATGAGGAGTACCCGCCTTTCGATCGGCTGATTCGCATCATCAATCACACCAACCCTAGTGCCGTCTTGATCGAGGTTGACGGCAAGGCCGAAGCGCTCGCAACGATGCGCGATATTCGCGATACCCATCCCAATATCGCGTTGGTCGGCTACGCGGATGAAAAGGCGGAGGATGTCGCGGCGGTGGAGGAGTACTGCGAGGTCATTCGCAGTCCCTTCGTGCACGCCTCGATCCAGGATGCGATCGTCCGCGCGATCGACAATACCGTCTCGGCAGAGGGTGACAATGTCTACGCGTTTCTCCCAGCCAAGGCCGGCAACGGAGCGTCGGTGACCGCGATGAATGTGGCGGGTGCACTGGCGCACTACTGGAAGCAGAAAGTTCTTGTGATCGAGGCGGATCAGCACTCGGGCTGTTTTGGAATCAGCCTGCAGATTGAACCGAAGCACTCCGTAGTCGAGGTGCTGGAGGGTTCGGAGGAATTGCGCGAGGACCATTGGCGTCGGTCCGTTACAAACGCGCACGGCGTTGATTGGCTGTTGACAGCCCGGGGGAAACAAGCGAGGCGGATTGCACCCTGGGAGTACCAGCGGCTATTGACATTTGTCAGCCCGCTTTACGACACGGTGATCGTCGATTTGCCCGAAGTGATTAACGAAGCAACGGAAACGGTGGTCCGGCGGGCGAGCAAGGTGTTCGTGGTCAGTACGCCGGAGGTGCAGGCGTTGTATCTCGCGCGGCGTCGGATGTTGGATCTCAAGTCGCGGGAGGTTGCCGAGGAGTGCAGAAAGGTCGTCCTGAACCGATTCTCTGAGGGAGAGCGTTCGATTCAAGAGTATGAGGATGTGCTTGGCCACAGCGTATCGCTGACGATCGGAAGCGACTACGCGGAAACCCAGAAAGCGGCGACTCAAGGGGGCTTGGTGAGTTGGGATTCCGACCTTGGCAGAAGTTATTGCGCGATCGCCAAGGAGATTGCGCAGAGCGATGCCGCCGAAAAACCCCCGGCGGCGGACAAGCCCCGCAAAGCGGGAATGCGCAGGTTCTTCGGAGGCGGGTAGTCGGTTAGCCCTGATAGCCGAGTACAAGCAACGTCACGTCGTCATCCTGTTCAGCTCCGGACGTGAACTCCCCCAGCTCGTGACGAACCTTCTCGTAGAGTTCGTTGGCCGGCAGGGCGGCATGGGCGGCGAGAATCCCTTCAAGTCGCTTCTCCCCGAATTGCTCGCCTGACCAATCGGTTGCTTCCGAGACGCCGTCGCTGTAGACGACAAGTTTGTCACCAACCGCAAAGCGGGTTTCTGTTACGGGGAACTCCGACTCAACAAAAAGGCCAAGCGGCACGGTGCCGGCTTCGAGCATGTCGACTTCGCCTGATTGATGGACGAGCATCGCTGGGCAATGGCCCGCATTGACCCACTTTGTCAAACCGTTGCGGTGGATCAAACCGTAGAAGACAGTCGCGAAGCGCGCGCTCCGAGACCGTTCGCAAACGTATCTATTGATGCGCGAAATCGTTTCCGATAGATGGGTTTCGAGATTGACGGCGGAGAAGAACGCGCCTTGAATCAGCGAAGCGAGCAGCGCCGCCGAGACGCCCTTGCCGGAGACATCGGCCAAGACGACGCCCCAGTGGTCATTCTCATACGGGGTGACGTCGAAGTAGTCACCACCGACCTGATAGCAGGCGTCGCTGTGGCCTGTAGCCACCAGCCAGCCGTCTTTCGGCAGTGTCGCCGGCAGCATCGAGATTTGGATGTCGCGGGCGATCGCAAGCTGATTCTCAAGCCCTTTTTTCTGGCGCTCTTGGTCGAGTAGGCGGGCGTTCTCCAGAACGGAGGAAATCTCGATGGCCAGGGTCTGCAGAAGCTCGCGGTTGCTCGAGGACAGATCTTCCATCGCGGCCTTCGAATCCATGTAGAGCACGCCGAGGGTGTCTTGCTTCGGCGAAAGCAGGCTGGTTTCGTGCTCTTGCCCCAGGCGGATCTTGATGAGCGGGACGCAGAGTACTCGTTTGAGTTCCAGCGCCTGAATTGTCTTACCCGCGCCCGCCTCATCTTGAAGCGGATCGAAGCTCATTGAGAGCAAATCACGACGCCCGAGAAGCGCCTTCTCGATCGGGCCGGTCGGCAGACGCGCCTCTTCCTCGGAGAGGTTTTGGTGGTCGCTGTTCCTTGCAACCCGAACCTCAAGCTCACCCGTTTTCGAGGTCAGCATCAGGAACCCGCGTTCGCAGTCGGTTACCGCGAGGGCCGCGTCGACAGCCGCCGTGAGAACGTCATCGAGCGCAAGCGAAGATTGGAGCGCACGCGCCACACCGAGCACGGCGCTGAGCCGACCGAGGTCGCCGGTGGGGCCGTCCTTGACGTCCGGAATCTCGGCGAACTTTTGGAAGAGCGAGGACGGCTCCTGTTCTTCACCGACGACGAGATGGTAGGAGTCTTCGATGCCGAACTCGATGCGGTCACCGTGCGTCAGCTCGTGTCGGCCGACCTTGTCGCCGTTCACGAACACGCCATGACGGCTGTCGCAGTCCTCAAGGAAACACTTCCCGTCTTCGACCAGAATCTGTGCGTGCTTTCTCGAGATGCGATTGTCCTGTAGTGTGATCTCGCAACCCGGGAGACGCCCGATACGGAAGGGGCTACGGTTGACCTCGAAGAAGGTCTTTTCACCCGCGGTGTCCACCACGGAAAGCTTCAGCGGCTGTTGTTCGGTGGCGCCCTTCGAAGGTGGGCGGGGACTTGCGGTGGGCATCTCCGAAGCCGAAAGCGCTGTGCCTTAGCTACCTGCCCGAGAACGGCTGCGCGGACGCAAAGCCTTGCGGCGCGAAGGGCTGGGCTCGCCGTCGCCGGACAGTAATTCCTCAGTCGGCAGTGTGTTCTGGCAGTCCGCGCAATAACCGCCCACTTCGCTGCGGCTGACGAGAATCTGGAAGCCGAAGCCGGACTCGATCTGCTCGCGGAGATGCCGCAGCGGATCGCCAAAGAACTCCTGGACGGCACCGCAACGCAGGCAGACAATGTGCGCGTGCTCTTGTTTGAGGCGCGTCTCGTAGTAGTGTTGCTCGCCCTCGAAGTGCATCAGGTCGAGCTCGTCGATTAAGCCCTCGTTCTTGAGCAACTTCAGGGTGCGATAGACGGTGACCCGGTTGATCTTAGGGTCGGTCTTCTTCGCCAACTCGTAGAGCTGATCGGCGTTGAGATGGTCGTGGGCGTTGTTGATAATCTCGAAGAGTAACTCACGCTGCCGCGTTAGACGGATGCCCCGTTTACGGAGAGGCGACCGCGCCGCTGCCGTTGCGCGGGTGTCTGATTTACGTTCCACGAGAGGCCTTATGTTATCACAGGCATCGGGCCGGCCCGAGCTATGAGGGGCGGTGAAACTTGCACGGTATGCGACGATAAAAGCAGAGTTGGAACACGCCCTCATAGGGCCGGGAACCCCTTAGGTGGAGGGCACGTCTAAGTACTTAGACAGGGAGCGAAAAGGTGGTATGGACTTACCACGGCTCCCGGTCTATAGTATGTGTTCTGTTCGCAGATCCGATGCGGCGGGCTTTGCTGAAGCCGTGTCAATGAGGCAGAGACAACCATGAGCCAAAAAGTCGGTCCCAAGGACTTAAAGACAGACACCGTGATCGACCCCGCGGTGCTGAAGTCGGCTCGCGAAGAGGTCTTCCGTCCGACTCCGCCGAAGACGTTCGCCTGCAAAGTTTGTGGCGAGGCGGGTGCGACCGAGCAGTCGGATAGTCTGTGCTGGGTCTGCCGGCGGCTGAAGATCAGCGCTTGGCGCGAGATCGAGCAGCAAATGCCGCTCTCCGAGTAGTTTGGCTCTTCACTTTCATTCCGTACCCTCTGACCGTTGATCTGCTTGGGTTCCGCCTAACGGCTCGCGCCTCGCTATTGCTCCCGTTCCGTGGCATCCGCTCCTGGTAATCTGGGGCGGTATGAGGATCTATGTTTTCCGGCATGGCATTGCCGAAGACGCCGCCCCGGGGCAGGACGACTCGACGCGTGCGCTTACGCCGACGGGCCTCGAGAAGCTGCACAAAATTCTGCGGACAGCTCGCGGAGCTGGTGTGCGGCCGGACATGATCTTGACGAGCCCCTACGCACGCGCCGTGCAAACGGCGGACGTGGCGAAGGACGTCCTGGACTTCAGCGGTGACCTGATCGAGACAGAAGCATTGGTGCCGTACCAGAACTCAGTCGATTTGTGGCAGGAAATTCTGGTTCACCGCGCGGACGACGAACTGATGGTTGTCGGGCACAATCCGCTGCTGAGTGATTTTGTTTGCTTCCTGACAGGTACGCCTTCCTACGGGATCGCTCTCAAGAAGGGTGCGATTGCCATGGTCGATGTGCCGGCGACGTCGCTGCGGCCACAGGGGTCGCTTATGTGGCTGCTCACCGCTCGGCTCGCGGGTGGGTGACGTCCCATCTGCGGCT
>Ga0302123_10000306_pt1 | contig 40348 bp, 43 predicted proteins | sample CB21_321_MG_FD_203109 | JGI IMG/M metagenome (GOLD analysis project Ga0302123, IMG submission 203109) | Marine microbial communities from Western Arctic Ocean, Canada - CB21_32.1 | ecosystem: Environmental > Aquatic > Marine > Oceanic | place: Canada: Western Arctic Ocean | collected 2017-09-28 | reverse complement strand
GCTGCTTCTTGAAAGACAGGTTGATCATTGGGGATACTTTCTTCTTCTGGTTCCAACTGTGGTTCAGATGGGGGTTGTGGCGGGATCGTCGTAGTTGTAGTAGTCGGATTTTGCACGATCGCGATCGTAGTGGTGGTACTAGGAATATTTGATTCCCACACCCCCGCTTCGTTGATCTCCATCGCTGGAAGCGAGTACCCGTAGTTCCCCATGCACAGCGACTGCCATACCGTGAACGTCGGGGTCATCGGATTTGCCTGCGCCCAGTAGGGATCGTTGAACCGACGCACGATCCTGTTGGCGTCCAGAATCCATTCGGGGACCAGACCCGAACTGAACATCAACGCTTCGATCTCTGGATAGTCGCCGTTCGCCCAGTCATCCAACGAGAGGATCTGGCCATCTGTCAGGTTCCTAGCCCACACAACCCTTGGGTCTTCCAAACCCTTGCCGCCGTGGAGTGCTTCGTTGTAACGGAATACAACTCCCGATGGGATGGTGCCGTCGGCTTCCATCGTGGTGATGTGCGCTGCCCACTCGTCGTAGGTCATGTGTATGAACCCGTACTCGGTTCCACAAGGCGAGTAGATCGTGTCGTGGCTGGCACTGGCTGGCGTTGCCGCTAAGACGGCTCCAACGATTATTGATGCTACAACTGCTTTAAACATCTACTTCCTCTTCGTTCAGCGCCATGACGGCGTAGACGAGTGCGCTGAATTCCTTGAACGGTCTATCTTCTGGACCTTTGATGTGAACGGGTACCAGAATTCGCTTATGAGATTCAGGATTCCTAACCAGTTTGTCTTCATCCAGATATGCCGGTCGCATATCTCCCGTGACGGGATCTTTCGGGCAATATTGGTCCCGCCAATGCTTTTCAACAATGAACTGGCATGTCAGTCTCCTACCTGATGCCGTGTTCTCAGCCGGACGGTATGGCTTGCGAGGCAAGTCAATGATCTTGATGGTGGGCTTCCACGAGTTTGGATCAAACCCGAACTTGCCTGCGTTCCGCTTTGTGACCTTGAGCCTGCGATAAGGAATGGGGATCTCAGGCATCTCATTGAATCCGGATCGCCTACGGTTCACATAATCCAACAAGACACGGATACCGCACCTGACTCTTGCGTTGTCCTCGTTAATAGCCCATGTCGGCTTGGTTACCAACTCAAAAGGAAGTGCAGGATTTCTGACCCCGTCTTCTGGGAAATTTGTTTCTTTTAGATTGTTTAGGTAGATGCCCCTAAGTTCGTTGCGACGCATCGCCATTATGTAATCGGGGTGTTCCATATCTTCCGTGCGTACAGCCTCCCTTTGGGCGATGTCGTCACTTACCCACATCTTTTCATTGAAGTTCCATGCGGTTGTGGCGTCGGCTCTTCCCCAGTCGTCAAACCCGTGGGCAATCAAAACGTTTGACTTACGCCTAGAAGAAGGATTGTCGGTGAATTCAACAATGTTGTTCATCCCATCGGTAAGTTCCGCTATCTCTTCTGCTGTGCTATTTATCCAAACATCCTTGGTTGCGCTTCTGGTGCCGTAGCCACGGGTGTACCAATGAATAGTCGGCCATGTCTTACCGCTGTCGGGGTCAAGACCTACGGAAACGATAAACATATTGTTATCGAATTCAGTCATTTCATCTGATTCCAACGTCGGCCAGTCGCCGGTTTCCATCCCATTGCGAAACAGTTCATCCGCTTGTGCGTCAATCATCTGAGCAACCATTGGGTCCAAATAAAGAACCTGTGCTTTCGCCAACTCTTTGGCGAATTTCCTATGACAGTTCTGTGGGGTGGTGTCGTGATCCCAATCCAAAGCAAAAGCAGCAGTTTCACTTGTGAGAAACTCATCAATGATCTGGTCTTTTGCTATGGCCTGACGCAAGTAGTAATTGATTACCTCATTGTGAGTTGTGGTAGCAAAATCTGCGCCCTTGACTTTGGTGAGTAATGGAAGTCCGTGATCACCAATTTTGAAACCTAAGTCTCTAAGTCCGTCTTTGACATATCCGTTTGACCCTGCTGCCCAGTCAGATGACAGTAATGGGTTCACTAGGGAGCGTTCAGTAAGTCCAGAAATATGCAGCCCCGTAGACTTCTCTTTTTTTATTTTGTCGTAAGTTGCTTTGTGGGCATTGACTCTTGGAACGTCTAAGAAGTTGTTTTCAAATTCATCTGCAATGTCGAACTTTGCACCCAACGACCCTCTTCGATTGTCGTTGAAAAGATGCCTATCGGGAAGAAGAGCACCCAGAGTGTTGAAGACACGGGTGAGATCCAAATAAACATCTGGATCGTATACACCTTCGCCCACAAGTCGTCCGTCTGTCAGCCCCGATCCGGATGCCAGAGCATGACCCTCCGCCCTGAACCAAAACTGGTCAAGTTCTTCAGCAGAAAACTCAGTTGAGGTATGCGCCGCTCCACTCTTGGCCCCCTCATCGGTATAAATCTGATTAAGGTCTTTTATCTCCGTTGATGTGGAGCGTTGTTCAACGTAGGGGATACCAGTAGCCTCTTTCCCGCTGACTGTCACAGGCAGGCTGTTCGCCTTCTTCCTCTTCTTGCTCATTATGCTATTTCCATTTCAGGAGCCTGACGAGACTTGTTGCCCACCGGGTCTACGTCATAACTGACGTTCCGTCCGTAGTCCATGCCCAACTTCACCCCACGCTTTCGCATCGGCGCTTCACCAGTTGGGTAGACATACAGCCAGAACTCGTTAGCCGTATCGACTAGACGCGACTCTGCTGGATAGATCTGAATGGCTTCACGTTCTGGACCAAGAACCTCATTCTTGATCTGCTGAAGATGACGCCACGGGATGTGCGGCGTTCGGCTGTGGTTATGGATCGCCAACTCAACAAACCCATTACGACCTTTGCCGCTGATGAGATGAACGTTGACGGTGTACTTATCGTTGCCCCATGTTTCATCGGACAACTGGCCTTCAATGGCTTCTTTCGGAATATGAGGAAACCGCTTTTCCAGATCAGCCAAGACGCGGTCTGCCTGTTCGTCTACCCATGATTGGGGAGAACGCTTTAAAGGTTGCCAAACCTTTTTGGAGGTTGGCTGTTTCTTTCGATTACTCATTGGTCCCTTTCCTCTGAGTATACAAAATAAGTTAGTAGGGTATTTACTAGATAGAACTATCCTATCATGGACTGACCGACGACGCAAATGGCTTTATCAGGTCAAGCATCCTTTCAGACGCTAAAACCGTATTGAAATGCGTATCTGCCACTTCTTCCATAGTTCCGTATGACGAGGTGTAACCACCAGCCAATACGAACACACAAGGCAATGTTTCTTGAAAGATTCTGTTGAACACAAGTTCATCTCGTTCGGCCAAACCGTTTACTGAGATTCTTGGGTACGGGTCGATGCCTGCGTTGTACAGCACGAGATCGTAATCGCTCCACTTGACTCCATCCAAAAGTTCCCACACTTCTTGAAGGTAGCCAGCCTCGTCTCCACGATGGATTATCAATTGATGATTTCCTGTTGCCACATAGGCATCAAAAGCATTTGTGCTTAGATCTATCTGGTCAACCCAATGCATTCCGACTTCAGTAAGGAAAGACATTGTCCCTCCGCCGCAATGGGCATCAAAGTCGATAATGAGAATTCGCTTCTTTGCGTGTCCTTCCATGTGGGCGTAGTAGGCAGCAATGCCTAAACCGTTGACGGTACAGAAACCCATTCCGTTTCGATTGTCTGCATGATGCAGCCCTGAAGAAAGACTCCCATTGATGCTTCCAAACGGCCTTCCCTCTACGTCGTGGATCGCATTGAGAATTCCTGCCGTGCTGTGAACTGCCATGTCCCAGATGCCTCTGTCCCACTTGAACCCGTTGGAGGAAGCCAACTCGGCGGGAACGCCCGTTTGCAATGCCTTCACATAGTTGTCGTGGTGGAGTTCTCCTATGAGCCTTTCTGCTTTACTCAGGAATTCGATTTTGGGCGCGACCAAAGCGATTCCTGTCTCTTCGTGAGAATTCATGATGAGATCAGCAACTAATTCGCTTTTGCGTGTCGTGTCGAACGCGTGTTCGGTCGCCACATATTTGTTGTCCCAATAAATGGTCAAATTAAATCCTTCTCTTAAGTGATCAAGGCGAGTAAACCTTCCTACCCTGTCACTACAACGCTAGTATAGTAGGTATCTATTATAGCAGGATTAAAGGCATACTACAAGTGACGCCACAAGTGACGCTAAGACATTACCGTTTTTCAGACTATGTTAGAAGTCTTTATAACGACGGTGCTGGCTACAGTGTAGATGCAATCTGTTTCAAACTTAAATTAAAACAAGAAACGGTAGAAAAATGGTGTGGGTTATCTTCAAGTGGGTCGGATTAGCAGCGATGTTTACCGGTGCGTTACTGATGCTGTGGGTTTGGTGCGATTTAGTCTCCGAAGCGAAGCGTCGAAAGGGGCCACCTTCGTCTTAGCCGGGTTCGCCGCTAAAAGCGTCCCACGAACATTTTTGTGTTGTTTGAGTAGTTGATAACGACTCGTTGAAACTTTTGCTATTTCCTTAATCACCGGGTCATACGTTCCTTGATGAATGAAATGGATCAAGGTTTTCAGACTGGGCATCTTTTTCTTTGGTGCAGACTGTGGTGGGTGCAATGCTTCCCACTTGTCCAAAGCCATATGCGCTCCAGCCTTAGCGGCGGTCGCTTGGGCTTGAGTCTGGTAATACCCTAAATGGATGTCACTATTTTTGTGTCTGATTTTTGCACGGATGGAATGCATTGACATGAGATCCTCATCTTCTTGTCTAGGGAGTAATCTATTTTATCTTGGTAGCGACTGTTCGTCAACCTCTTTAATGAACACTAATAATGATTCATGCGGAATACGTTTTTCATAGTTTTCACCATGTGTAAGACCACCAACAGGAATTGTAATTTCACCTTGTAATGTGAAACCTATTTCTAAACATGCTTCCATGTGCCATCTGGTAACAGGCTGGATTTCTCCGGCACGAATATGGTCTTTGATGTTAATAATCAATTTTCCGTTAGGGACCAGAACCCTCTTGGCTTCTCGCCACGCTTTGAGATGGAACTCCCGATATTCGTTACCCCATTGCATGGTTGCTGCACTGCCGTCAGAAGGAGATCTACCCAGATAGTGGCGATAGGTGTGTCGCTTGCTGTCATCTTTTGCTTCGAAGTTGTCTGCCATGCGATTGCCGAAACAGGGAGATGTCACTACGGCATCAAAAACCCCTGCATCGAATCCGGTGTCTAAAGCGTCACCGACTCTTGTGCCGTAATGTTGTTCCGCCCATTCGGGTTCTAGTTCCAATCCACGGGTGTAGTACGGCAAGTTGTGAACGGTTCCAACTCCAGCGAAAGGGTCCAGTACGTTCAGTCCGCGGTTACCACCCAAGACTCTTACTATTTCTTGAAGATGAACCTCTGTGAATTTTGCTGGGTGCGGCTTAACGGATTCAGCCACCGCTGTACTTCCTACCAAGAACTATTTCTCGTGGCGGAACTCCATCCGGGTATACCGTCACGCTTGTACCTGCCTTCTGACCACGGAATTCGCCGCTGTTGCAATCTGCGTGGAAGATGTATTGCAGGCCAAGGGCAGTCTTGTAAAGGTGGTATTCGTCTGTGCTTTTAATCAGTTCACTTGCCATGTGATGTGTCTCCCCAGCAGGATCGGGACGGATTCCAATGTCGGTCTTTTCCGCCTGTGTCATAAAATAGCCAAGCCGCAACTGCGACATTGGGTTCAGTGTCAAAAATATCGTATCCTGACCATCCAGCAATGCGACTTCTCTCTATCCAGAACCTACTTAAATGTTGAAACCAACCAACGGCCAAAGCGGAACTCACGGCATTGGAGTATGTGTCTGCTGGAGATGCGGAACTTTCACAGAAGGCAACCCTCAAGGCCCACTCCTTGTCTTCGGGAAGAAAGTAGATGTTCACCAACTGTTCAAGGGTGGGAGGTTCATCCCAAGCCGCCCAGTTGTGTACCCATTTGGTATCAGGTCCGATTGCTTCCATATACCAAGTGTCGCGGTCAAAGAAATAACGTTGGGCTGCTTCAAAGGAGCCGAACCATTCCATGTGCTGGCGTCTCGTGGCAGGACCGTAGATTCCGTCAACGGAATTCATTCCTAGAAGCCGCTGAAGGTCCACGATATGTGAACCTTTCTCCCAAAAGCCATACATCTTGTCGATCAGGTATGGAATTTCTTCATAGTTGCCTGTGAAATGTCTGGAACCACCGTACTGCTCCAGATAGATGGCCATGACATCGTCGTTGACAACTCCCCATTCGTTGACCCGAAGTTCCTCCGGCGGGCTATTGAAAGGATTGCGGTGAGGTACGACTTCTGGCTCGTAACCGTTGTCAGAGACTTCTTCTGGCAAAACCTCTTCTGGGATTGTGGTACTGGTCGTTGTGGTACTCGTGGTTGTCGTACTGGTTGTACTTGTCGTGGTTACGGGAGGTTTGCCTATGTTGACCGCTTGCTGATACTCGTGGTCGTCGGTCATGAAGACCAAAGCAATAAGGGCACAACATCCCGCGATAAGTAGTTTGGTTGCTGTTGGAAGGAAATTCACTGCTCTCTCTTTTCTCTGACGGCAAATATTTGCTTAGTAGTAGCCGATGATCTAAAGTTTACAGCCATGGACAGCCGGAGACAAGGGGAAACGCTAAAGACCCCTTTGAAGCGAGGTCATAAACATAAGTTTGGTTATGGCACTTGTCAGTTCTGTGCCTGCTACCTTATAGTGACAGACTACAGAAACTTATGTGCAGACTGTTATAAAGAGTTAGGTAGCGGTGCGTGACAATGTTTGAAGTACCAGAAGATTTGATAGAAGCCATTGAGATGTCTTCGTTTGAACGTCTGCTTCCCACGCAGGGAGTCAAAGCAGTTCATCGTGTTCTGATTGATCCAAAAGATTCAAAAGCCGAAAAAGAATCTGACGCATGGATTGAAACACAAAAAGGAATCTGGCCAGAGGTTGATCGTGTTGTTGCCCGCTTACATGAAGTTGCCCCAGTAAACATTCATCCGGAGTGGGTGCGAGAACCTTGGTGGATGACACTGTGTCTACCGTGGTCACAAGACCTGCAAGAAGCAATCGACAAGGCGGATGCTTGGTGCGAAGGGCGCGTTAATGCCCAGCCCTCGTAATGCTCCCCGTAGGGATGTCATAACGATTACCAAGATGGGTCGTTATGGCCATGTGGTTTGGGCACATCAGTTGATTTGTGGACATACCCTTGTTAGGAAACGAAAATCCCCAACCGGGATTGTCGGCTGTGTCAAATGTATAGATGCAGAAGAATTTGAAGAACTGAGTGAGGCGTTAGCACTCCCACAAGAATCTCCGATAGATGACGGCCTGTCCGATGCGGAAGCAAAGGCCATGAAATACAAGGCAATTCTTGCAGGACGATTCAGTATCCCATCTGAACAAATTGATGTTGGCGTTAGAACGGGACCAGACGGCATGATGAGAGTAGATTCGGCCACGGTATTTTTAACAGGGAGACAACTCAGAGCCTTGGATTAATTTTGCCCAAGGCGGTGTGGTGGAACAGGCATACACAGGAGACTTAAAATCTCCCGACTCTTGAGTCATGCGGGTTCAAATCCCGCCACCGCCACTTTGGGAGCGTAACTCAATTGGCAGAGTAGCGGACTTTTAATCCGACGGTTGCGGGTTCGATTCCCGCCGCTCCCACCAAGCCCCCATCGTCCAGCGGCCTAGGACGCCTGCCTTTCACGCAGGTAACACGGGTTCGAATCCCGTTGGGGGTACCATTCGGCGGTAGTTCAACTGGCAGAACGCTGGGTTTTGGACCCAGAGGTTGGAGGTTCGATCCCTCCCCGCCGAGCCAGTTCTCGTGACGTACATTTGCCCTGCCGGACATTTCCCTCTAAGATGGCTACTATGACGACCACGCCGGAAGAGCAACAAGCGTGGTGCGAGCAACTGATTGAGCGTTTTCAACAACGCGCAGGTGCCGTAAAGAAGCGTCCCATGCCTCCCCTAGAGGGGTCGTCGCGTAAGAAATGGATCGATGAAACACAACAGTCATATATGGACTATGCAATAATTGGGGATTGTCTTGCAACGCTTGAGAATGGCGTGTTAACGTTGCAAGTTGACTTGCGTCCCACCGGAGAAAGGGTGGATAGTGTCAACATCAGGGGTAACAACAGAGCAAGTATTTGAAGTCTTCCACCATTGGGTTGCTATTTGTAGATCTAGCAGCCGGGGACGAAAGCCAGTACTGGGCGATAAGCGCCGAAGAAGCATTGAAAAAGCGATAGGACTCTATGGTTTAGAGGCTTGCTTGGATGCCATAAAGGGCGTCACTTTTTCTTCTTGGCACATGGGTCATAATCCCCAAGGTAAAAAGTACGATGATATAGAATTGATCTTGAGAGATGAGAAGCATATAGAAATGTTTTTAGATCTTGCTGATCAAGCAGATTCGGGTTTTGATTCCTTAGAAGCATACGCCAACGGTACAGACTTCTAAGCGCCGTGGAAAAAGACGAACTCGCTTCCATTGTTAAGAAAGTAAGCATCAACTGGGATGCCGCCACTGGCGGGCCACCGTTCAAAGAGCGATGCAGCCTGTGGTGGAAGTTTCTTAGTGATCTTTCCAGAGAAGATGTTGATATCGCCGTGGATCAGATCATCGTGTTAGACCAGCCTCGTATGCCTCGTGTTGGTCAAGTGCGTCGTCTTTCTATTGATCTTTGTTTAGAAGATCCCATTCCAGATCGGCCTCAGGCATGGGCGCAGTTCCGTTCCGCAATAGAGGGTTCAGAGGCTGGAGTTGGATTCGATAAACCCCACGAGTTGGTGGGAAAAACAATGCGAACGTTCCCCAATAATGGCGCTTCCTTACGCACCAATTCTGATAGGGAACTTTTCCTACAGGCGTATGACAAGATGGTCACTGGTGAAGAACGAGAAAGGTATCTAAGTGGGACAAGCAACCCCTGAGATAGACCTCGTTCTTTCTCGTCTCAACAAAGTTCAATCATCGGGGCAAGGCTGGGTAGCCGCCTGTCCATGCAGGGAAGATGATCAAAATCCCTCTCTTACAATAGGGCTTGGCCGAGAAGGTCAAGTTCTTATGAACTGTCATAGGGGTGGTGGTTGTGACTTCAAAGAGATTTGTGATTCTATCGGTCTTCAGCCCAACGAGTTATTTCCAGACTCAGGGGAAAAGTTTAAGGCAAAAATGAAATTAGAAGACACCTACGTTTACAAAAATGCTGATGGGCAAAACGTAATGCAAGTTCTTCGTATGCGGGATGAGGACGGCAAGAAAACTTTCCGTCAACAACGCTGGGAAGACAACGAATGGAAATGGGGCACACAGGGAATAGACAAGCCCCTCTACAAACTTCCTGAAGTTCTTGAGCAGATTGCGAATGACAAAGTTGTTTATGTCGTAGAGGGTGAGAAAGACGTACACACCTTGGAGCGACTAGGCAAAGTTGCTACCTGTAATCCGGGTGGTGCTGGCGACGAGGGTCAAAACAAATGGCTACCTGCCCATACGGCGGCGCTTGCTGGTGGAAAAATCGTAATCATTCAAGACAATGATCAAGCGGGAGAAGTCCACGCAAGCAGCGTTGCATCGGAATTACGCAAGGTGAACGCAAAGGTCGTAGTGAAAAAGCCTGCTAGGGGTAAGGATGTTTCTGATCACATTGGCCAAGGTTTAGAAATAAGTGATCTTGAACTAGTAACTGGCGAAATTAGAGATGAGTTCACAGATTTCGCTGAGGCTTTGATGTCCATGGACCACAGTGCCTCTTTGGCTCAAAGAGTGAATAAGGCGAAGCGGCTATTGGATGGATTCGCTGACGGTGAAGAAGTCTCCCTAGAAAGCAAGGGCAGGCTGGTGGATTGGGCCACATTGCTCAGTGAAGAGTCTTCCGATTCCTACGATTGGCTTATCCCTAATCTTTTGGAAAGGGGAGAACGAGTCATCGTTGTTGCTGCCGAAGGTGTTGGTAAAACGTTTTTGGCCAGACAGGTTGCTTTGATGTCAGCGGCAGGAATACATCCTTTCCGACGAGATAAAATTCCACCAGTTCGTACTTTGTTCGTAGATCTAGAAAATCCAGAACGAATCATTCGTCGGACAGCACGCCGCATTTATGACCGAATAGAACAGTTTGGCAAAGCCAACGACATGGTTGCCCACCTTGTCGTCAAACCTGATGGCCTTGACCTGTTGAAAGTGAATGATCGCAACAAACTTATTGGATGGATAGAAGAAACTCAACCTGAGTTGTTGGTGCTTGGTCCCTTGTACAAGGCATTCATTGATCCCGGCGGACGGACTTCTGAATCTGTAACAACAGAAATGGCTAAATTCCTAGATTACATTCGTCATGAATATGGGTGTGCCTTGTGGTTGGAGCATCACGCTCCACTAGGTTCAGGAAACAGCCGAGATTTAAGACCGTTCGGTTCTGCTGTTTGGAGCAGATGGTCCGAGTTCGGGATATCCATCTCTCCTGATCCCACAGACCCTAATATGTTGGAAGTCCGACACTACAGAGGAATGAGAGACCAAAGAGAATGGCCAACCTTGATGCGGCGCGGGAACGACGACGAATGGCCATTTGTGGTGCTGGAATTCACCTCCATGTAGAACATGTAGAACATGTAGAACATGTAGAAAGCGGTAGATGAGTGTCTAAAGGAGACTGGACAGAAGAGGCTCTTTGTAAAGACACGGACACTCGTGTTTTCTTCATTTACCGAGAAGATAAAGATCAACGTCAACGTAGAGAAAACGCTTACGGCATTTGTCGTTCTTGTCCGGTTCAGGCTAAGTGTCTTGATTATGCCATAGTCAACAATGAGATTGGCATTTGGGGCGGAACCACCGATCAAGAGCGACGCTTGTTACGCCGACATTGGAATCCGAGGATTACGCCGAGACAACGACTTCGGGATTATAGTCCGAACGTCTAATTGGCCGTAGTCGGCTTTGACGCCACAGGAAATGAGCGCCGCAATCACACTCTAGACAAAACTGCCACATGCCAGTTTCAGAAGCGTGATGCACCTTGTCGGTTAGGTCTGTTTCACATACGGGACAGTTCATTGGATTAACCTCCCAATCAGAGGCTATCACTACTATCAGTAGTAGGTTGGCAGGTCTTAAAAAGGTTCGTTTTCATCTTCTGTCGGTTCTGGCCATTCGGTTTCGGTTGTTTTTTCACAGCCACAGTTGATGGCCCCATGCTGAGAACAAATGTCCTCCCAGCCGTGCCAACCAACATCGTCCGTAACGGAACTTTTAATTACTCCAGCACACATGCTTCCTATTTCCTTTCTCATCTTCTAATCCTGATCACTATGTTTAAGATTTGTCCGATGTGCGGCGTGATCGTCTACCCATTCTTGCCAATGTTCCGAGCAAGGATCGCAACGACATTCACCTATTGCGTAAGTAGCAAGAAAACCATGTTTAGTAAAATCTTCTTTTGTCCATTTGATGTATCCCCGATAAGGGCTTAGTTCTGGCATTTTAGTTTTCGCACCAATCGTTAGCAATGTGTGTTACTGGTCCCTGTGTTTCTATCCAGATACGGGCACCACAATGGTCGGGTGTCTGTGAATGAACAATCTCACAAGGACCATCAATCCTGACTCTTGTCAGGTGTGTCGAACCTTTGTATGTTCTGTCGATGATTGCAGGTTCACCCTTTTTCAGTTTCTGTTGATGAACGTGGATGATGTGTTTCATTTTATTTATTGAACAACTTGTTTGGGTTTCCATTCAAGCAAATGTTCTGCCGAAACAACCCTTGTTCGGCTCCCTTCTGATTCTGTGGCGGGATCTATGTAATGGGGTGTGCTTCCTAGTTCCCACGCCGTGTCGTAATCTAAATGACCTAAAATTTCCGCTTGGGTTAGTTCGGGTGTGGTAGTGCGGGCAACAAACAGGTGCAGGTCTTGTCCTAGTTGGTATTCCCTTACCGCAGCAGCGGTTTGGGTTCGTACACAACGAACTTCAATGTTGTAACCGACATCAGCGATCCTGCGTTTGAACCAATCGTGTTTGCTTTTTGGCCATACGCTTCCTGACCAATATCGATTAGTTCCTTTTGCTACTGCAAGTTCGCAAACGCACGCACGCTGTTGGGCTGTGCGGTCGTCTTCCATTCGTTTTTTATCGTAATGAGCAGCATCTTGCTTGCCCCAATTGGCGGTAAACCGCATGTTACCGACGTTCAGGGCGTGTACCCATTCCCATTCGTTGAGATCAATGATCATTGACATGACTCATGATGATCGGAGTGCCTTCTCCCACCCAAGCACCTGCGATGTTGTGGGACAGATGTTCCCACGCCTCATCTGGTTCCAGCCCGCTTTCGACTAGTTGATCAAAGATCAACATTTCGTCATAGATCAAAACCGGCGATTTGGAAAACTGATTCCCAACACCAATAATGCAATCATTGAAACCGTCGAACTTCAGGGCGTCAGGATTTAGATAATCAGTAACCTCGCTTAAGAACTGTTCTATACGTTCTTTAGGCGTGGTCGGTCCTTCGTCCGTATCCGGCCAATCGTCGTCCATCAGACGAGATTCAGAATGAGGTCCGCTGCTTTCACCTTCATGAGGTGCGACTTGTTACCGATCTGCATGGATGCAGCAGCATTCTTCTTCGCGTCATCGAACCAATGGTGGTCGTAGTACTCGCCTACGGCGTTGAACAGGCTCCAGCCGTTGTAACCGAACCCACTCGCATTCTTGTTGCTACCGTAAAGGCCGCGAATTGTAGACATGGTGGCGCTGCGGTTCTCTTTCTTGCGGTCGGTGTCTGCGTCCTTGTCAGGCCACAGGCCATTCAGAACCTTGTCGATCTTTAGACTGCCAGCAGGAATCGGAACGGACAACATTCTCTCAGCACTCATCCTGAAGGACTTGGCCCATTCGTTTGAAAGGCCAAGAACTTCGTTGGCTTCATCCAATGAACGCTCGTAATTGACTGTGTGTCGGGCGGTCAAGGTTGACTTAGCCGTCTCCTGAGCCATCCGAACCGTGTTCTTACACACTGCGCGAATATCGGTGCAGGAGTAGGTGATAGGACTGGTTCCGTCGTGGCTGGTGTGAACCACGAGGTAACGACCAATTTCATCAGATACGCCATTGGGGTCAAGGATCAAGGTTCCAAGGTCAATGGTGGCGAAGAACTCCCGACCGTCCTTAAGAACTCCGCAGGTGTCCATGATGGCATCTCCGTGAGATGCACCACAGACGTTCAATGCCTTGTCTAGGACTGTTGCATTCTGAACAACCCGATAACGATTCTTGACTGTTTCGAATGGAATACAGGAGCCATCTTCATTGATTCGTGCTGTGATGAATCGGTCCTCCATGAGCAGCAGGTCGCCGCCGGGGGATGTGTACTGCACCGGCAGCAAGGTCACTTCGTAGTTTGCCTTTGCCAACTGGAGCATTTCGGGTGCAGTCTGATAGCCGTCTACCGCTACACCTAACCTATGCCAAGGTGCTCCGCCCTGCTTGCGGTAGGCAAAACTCGCTTTTCCTTCTTTGATTTCTAGTTCATGAGACATTTTCGTCTTCAACCTCTCTTAGTATAGACCCCGAAGGGATTGAGATAATACTATCTCGGGAGATCCATCGACGCAAGGGGTATTGCGGAAAAACCTTTCCGAAGTTATTATGGAACCCATGGAGGAAGAGAAGCGAATCGTCCTTAACGACGATGAAATAGTTTTACATAGCCCCTATGACCCAAATGAAGTTCTAGCAATCAAGCAAATTCCGGGCGCTAGATGGGATCGTTTGAACAAGGCGTGGAGAACGCCTGTGTCCAGTCTCAAGCAAATCAAGGCTTACGCTGTTCAGTTTGATTACTGGCTTGATCCAGACTTGCGGACTTTGGATCTGCCGGATCATCCATACGAACAGCAAGGAATAGATCTATCGGGAGAAAGCCTTCACATCAGATTTGCTTACGATCCAGTAAAAGTTGCAGCAGTTAAACTGCTTGCTGGTTCTAGATGGGATGCAAAGAAAAAAGTTTGGATTGCACCTTTATCTAGTCTTTCTCAGGCTGTGGAATTTGCCGCCAATTTCAAATTGACTGTTCCTGAAGATCTTCAGTCTATGGAACTCAAGGTTATTGAGTCGCAGGCAGAAAAGATTGCGGCATCTCGTGCAACAGAAGCAGACATTGAAATTCCTGACCTGAAAGGAGAACTGCTTCCGTATCAGAAGGCTGGCGTTGAATACATCGTCAAGCACAGAAAGGTTTTCTTAGCAGACGAAATGGGTCTAGGAAAAACGCTGCAAGCATTGGCCAGTGTCCAATACGAAAATGCCTTCCCATGCCTGATCGTGTGTCCACCGAACTTGGCGTTGAACTGGGTGACAGAGATTGAAAAGTTCTTCCCTGCGAGAACATGGAAGCGAGTAGTGAATCGTTCTGACTTTCCAGAAGAAGATGCCGACTACACCATTGTCGGTTACTCAAACATCGACTTCCATCCGGAAGAGTTAAAGGGCTACACCTCTTACATATTCGATGAAAGTCATTATCTCAAGAACGGGAAAAGCAAGAGAACAAAACGTTCATTGAGTCTTGCCAAAACGGCTCCCAAGAATGGCTTTGTGATGTGTCTCACAGGGACGCCGATCACCAACAGGCCCGCCGAATACGGTCCCCAATTAGAAATTGTGGGACGGCTTAAGGAATTCGGAGGACTCTGGGCGTTTTATAGACGTTATTGCGGAGCGTTCAGGGACAGGTTCAATCAATGGCACATTGATGGAGCCAGCAATCTTGACGAACTCAATGATCGTCTCAGAGGTTCCTGTTATATCAGGCGAACCAAATCTCAGGTTCTTAAAGACCTTCCACCTATCCGTCATTCGGAATGGAAAATTGATCCAGATCCCAAATATCTAGCCGAATATGGTAAAGCAGAAGAAGACATTGCCAAGTTTGTTGCCGAACGCGCTGCTGAACTAGCGAAGGAATTGGGAAAAGATCCCAGAAGCGCAGCGGTGAAGGCGAAATTTGCAGCAGAAGCCCACGAGCATCTGATCAAATTGTCGGTTCTTAAGCGGATAGCAGCAAAATCCAAACTAAAGGCTGTAGATGAATGGGTAGAGAGTCGAATCAATGAAGGTCGCAAGGTCGTTCTTGCCGCTCATCACCGTGAAATCGTCAATTTGTTGGCTGATAAATACGGAGGGTTGAAGATCCAAGGCGGAATGAGTGCTGATGAGGTTCAATCAGCGAAAAAACGGTTCATGGAACAGAGCGCAGAGGAAGCGCCTGTCATTGTTTTGTCAATCCAAGCAGCGAAAACTGGACATACCCTTACGGCGGCAGAAGACATGCTTTTTGTAGAGCATCCTTGGACGCCCGCAGATGTTGATCAGGTCTCTGCGCGAATACACCGAATAGGAACTACGGGGTCTGTCCAAATAACACATGCCTTAGCAGCAGGAACCATTGATGAAGAGGTCTTTAAACTCATCAATTACAAGCGTGTAATAGTGGATGCTGCTACAGATGGAACTATGAGCGATGTAGAGGAAATAAATGTAGCAAGTCTTCTAGAGGACTTTCTGCCCTCGTAATGCACACCTAGTACAATTTCGTTTGTAACCCGAGGTTGGTTCCTTTCGGAACCTTGGCAGGCTAGGAGGTGGCACAATCCGCACGTTGGAAGTGGGCGGATAGGACGTTTCGTCCGTCCTCTTCCTGTGCAGATCTGGCGCTAATACGTCAGGGCATCGATCCTGACGTTGAAACAGTCGGCGGACGCCACCCAGCCATTCGACTCGTCAAGGTCGCCCTTCTTGATAGGGCGTGCTTCAGCGAAGAACAAGTCCTTGAACATCGCCCCGCAATACCAGCCCTGCGTCATGTCTTTCATGACCCGGACAAACGCATACACATCGCAGCCCTGCTTGGTGTTGGCCGCTGCAACTGAGCATTCATAATGGGGGCGTGGGGCAGACGTGGCCATCTTGGTTTTCACATCAACCCTGACACCGCTTCGCATGACAACGTCATAGTCGTAGGTGTTCTCATGGAGGCCCCCGACGATGCGTAAGAACACCAACTCTCCGAGGAACCCGTAAACCGTCCCCTCACCCTTCCGAATGGAATGACGGAGCAGGGGAACCTCGGCAGCCAGCCGTTCCGCCTCTTCGATCATGTGACCGTCGATGGGGACGCCGACGATGGTCACATCAGTTGTTGTGGTGATTGAGTTTTTTACCAGCCATGAGCCATGATTATGCAACTGTGTGCTCCAACTCCCTTAATGGCCCATGTCCGTTTGTCGTCATCGGTCCAGTCAAGCCATCCACCCTCCAAACCTTCATTCATGCCTTGGCAGACAAGAACACCATCTTGATGAACGGACACCAATGACAGGTTCGCTGTCGTCTCTTTGGCATCCCATAATGTTTCAGTGTAAGGAAAGACCTGACGTAGCAGTATCTCCAATGACCCTACATAACAGAGCCACGCATCAATCCACACATTGTCCGGAAGACCATCAGCAACGCCGTCTTTTTTGTAGTCAGGGACACCGTCGGGATAATTTTCGTCAACAACCAGCAAGCGTCCCTCTGAGCCTAAAACTCGTTCTACTTCCGACAAGAAACCATCCATCTCGTCTAATGGCACATGGTTCATTACATGAAATAACTGTATTTGATCGAAGGTGTCGTTTTCCCAAGGCAGCGGTTCTCCCCGCACAAGGGAAACATTTTTTCCTTCTAGGTGCCATTCCGAATCAAGGTCGGCGTTGACCCATCCTTCAGGGAAATGGTTTCCACAGCCAAGATTAAGTTTCATCAAGCATCAGGTGTTGGCGGTCTTTCTATTTGAAAATCGTCACTAGCGTTAGATTCTATGGGAATCCATGCCTTGTTGTAGTTGTGTTCTTTTACTTTTCGTTTTTTGATGAGGGTTCCGTCGATAAGAATGTCAAACTCATCTGGCGTCAGGTTGAGAGCATTCAAAATCTCTCGTTCGTCCATGGCAAGACTCAAAGAGCGAATCGCTTTGCTGAGCCTGTAAGGGATCACCTGCCCACGGGAACGATTGAGTTGTATGTGCAAAAGGATTGCTTCTACTTTATTGCAGTCTTTGAAAACAACTGGAATTTCAGACAGTTCTAGTTTGTGAGCAGCAACCCAACGAGCGTATCCATCAATAATTGTGCCGTCTTCCATGGCAATGATTGGATACATGATTCCAAATGTTCTGATTGATTCCATTAAGCCAGTTAAATCTGGTCGAAGAATATAGGTTGTTCTCCAGTGGGGAGTTTTAAGATTTTCTGGTTTAACTGTTGTTTTCATATCAAATCATCCACTTTGTCTAAGTCGTCCGCATCTTGCAGGGAAGCCAAGCGCATTCGATGTGCGCGAGTTTTAGGACCAACTGGCGATGGCGCTGAATGTCGGAATTCGTTGAGAAGCAAAGTGCGTATCAGGTGGTCTATCGGATAGCCGTAAGGATCGTTGTTTCTTTTTTTTCTGAATGCCGCAGCGAACTTCATTGCGTCTTTGTATTTGCCATCAGACAGCATGTTGTCGGCTATGCAGGCTCGCACTCCATCCCATTCTTTACTTGCATATGAAGCGATGAGTCGTTCCATGTCGAAGTCTTTCCACAAGTTTCTTTGCGCTTCGATATGAGGATACACACGACAAAGGTCGTCATAAAACTCTGGCTCCGTAGTGACGACATCGTTTAAGCGCCGGGCGGCTACAGAGTGAAGCGGAATACCAACTCTCGTGTTTGCACCTGACATGGCGGCATAGTCGTAATACTCACAATATGGAAAATCGCTATCTACAGAAACATATTTGAAAACATCGTCAGTGGTCCAATCGTAAATTGGTTTTATCAATCTCAGCGGTATCGCCTTGCTTAATCGATATGGACGATTGATGTAATTCTCATGGAGTTTTTGCACAACTGACCGATACCGAATCATGGACTCATTCGCTCTGATCCCGGTCAGGAAGGCGACCTGTCCCTCTTTCCCCTGCATGGTGTAGTAGTCCACAGGTTCAGGCACAACTTCACCACTTGTTAATCCAAAGTGTTCTGCGGTTATAGCCCATGGGGGCATATCTCTGACAAGGCGTCCTTCTGTCTTTCTTCGTTCAGACCAAAGAAGGACGTATTCACGCCTACCTAGAACCCAAACTTCTTGTCCCATGGGAAGGCAGTACCACTCCATGTCTACCCACGGGAGGTCTCTGACCCACTCCATGTAGCGGATTACGGACGGGGAGACCATCTCTTCGTCTCTGAAAATAACTTTGACTGGCCCCAAGTCGCGTTCTTCGTGGACTTCTTTAGCCAGCAGCAGAACAGCCGATGAGTCTTTGCCTCCGCTGAACTGAACGCAAACCGTGTCGAAAATGTCGTAAACGTGACGGAGTCGTTCTCGTGCCGCATCTAAGACGGTCATGTCTAGGAAGAGTCGTTTGCGTGGCACCTTTCGAAGATTAGTTGCATCTCGAACCAAATGTCGGTATGGTGCTTCTAAATCACCTTAGCGGGGATGGCAAGAAGGGTTGCTTCCTTCTAGAAGCCGTCAATGCCGAAGTCCGCTTGACTCTTCTTCGGCTCCTGTCTTTTGCGCTGTCCATCCGCGAGATTTGCGCTCCTCGCTAACTGAAGGTGATTTGATTATGAGCAATGAAGAACAGCCCTGCTGGTTTGATGTTGAGATCGTTGATGGCGAATTAAGCCAAGACTCAACCAACTACGGATGGGGATTTGAGTTAGCGGTAATGCGTCGGGATCATGAACTCACCATTTCGTCCATGGTCGCGTCGTGTGAAGTCGCTGACCTGACGACGGCTTGGCTGTCTCGCAATCGGTCTTGGGATTTCGGTGAGAATAACAGACCACCAGATCCTGACGTTTATGAAGAGTTAGAACGTCACGAAGAGAGCGTCTGGTGGCAGATGGCAACAGAGTTGGATGAGCGATTTGAGACTTTCCCTGAGTACATCGCAACACTTATAACTACTGCTGTTTTGGAATTAGCCGAAAAGGCCATGGCTCCCATCAGAACCATTAAGGAAGTGAGGGAGGAAGCCGGAAACGGCAGAATGAGGTGTCTTTCCAACCCTGAAAAGATTGAGGACGAGTTGAATCAGCGGGCTGATGAACTCTTTGCTCTGAAGGTACAGGAATATCAGGAAACAGGAGAGGAGGTGAACAACATGGACAACCAAACCCTTGACAAGACAGGCATGAGTCGTTTCAAGCACGGCACCCCAGAGCATCGGGCTGCATATGTTATTGAATACGATAACGCCAATCTCCGTCTAGAAGCACTCCAAGAAGAGATCCTAAATCTTACAAAGTGGATGAATCATTTGGCGGTGATGGGCGATGAGTACGACCTCATCACTCACGAGAATGAAGAGATAACTGATTGACGGTTAAGAAATGGAGGGGGCAGTTAGCGGAGCCTTGGGCATTTTGGAAGCGCATGACTCGGCGGCTCCCCCCTCCAAACCTTCATTCATGCCTTGGCAGACAAGAACACCATCATATTTGATTTCAATTAGTGTCTACTGCAACTAATAGATTTCGCACGATCGCGATCGCTATGAGCGTGCCGCGGTTATGGCGTCTATGAGTTCAGATTTCTTCATACTTGAGAAAGAGGCAATATTTAATTCAGATGCGATCTCTTTAAGTTCTGCGACTTTGAGATCGTTGAGATCCTCTGTGGCTGTTTCAACTGCAACTTCTGCTTCTACTTCAAATACTTCGACTTCACCAGAACCAGAAATACCTAAACGTTCGGGTGTGTCGTAGTTCTGTAGGCCATCATTGATCTTCGCCCAATTGAGGAAACCGGGAGTTTGAATCTCCGGAAATGACGGAAAAGCACTCCACCCAATAATTCCTTCAAACCGGTTGAGAGTATCAATACCAATCTTTTCACCCGGCTGTGATCTCCATGCAATAGCAGGGACACCCTCAATATCGCATAGGGCACGAAGTAATCGACCAGTGTTTACAGACTCTTCGTCCGTGAGGGTGAGTACTTCCGCTTTGCAAATCGCAACAAAAATACAACGTGATACTCGTTGTGGCATCGTCGGGTGAAAAGTACCTATTGCAGAAAATAGGGAATTAGACACCTTGTAAATGTTGTATCCAACTGGATCAATAACATAATGAGGACGATGCCCTCGTGGGTCTCTGTTGTATCCCCCGATGGCAACTAGGGCGTCAAGATGTTCTGTTGTCTCCAAAACGAGTTTCGGAAACACGGACGGCAGTTCTCCGCCCTGTTTATAGTCACCATCTGTGTGGTTTAAGACCTCTAGCATTAAATTAGTTTACATCAATAGATGCTCTAGAAGTCCAATTCCTCATCGAATGGGTCCGTTGCAGGTGCCTCAGGAGTCTTCATCGGCACGGTTGGACGACCAGAACTATCATCGTCGCGCTTTTCGCGCTTCACCCGGACGAGGCTTTCGATGTCTTCTACAGGAATCAGAACGTCCTGTGCGACCACCTGAGTAGCGTAACGCTTTTCTCCTGTGGTCTTATCGTCCCAAGAACGCTCTTCCAGATAGCCCTTGACTTCACAGCGCATACCCTTCTGAACAATCCCTGCGGTCATTTCAGCAAGGTCACCCCAGATCTGGATGTTGACAAACGATGTGTTTGTCTTTTCCCACTGGTTGTCCTTGCGTCGCCACCTCTCCACGGCCAGTCGCAACTTCAACATTGCGGTGCCACTGCTGGCGTACTTCAATTCAACGTCAATGACGTTGTTACCTTTAACCGTGATTTCTGCGCCCGAGCGTGCCATAATGATCTCCTAGTACAATTAGTTGTGTGCTCTAAGACGAAAAGTGTATCTTAGGTACGAGCCGAACACAAGGGGGAACAGATGCAAAAGCCAGATGACGCCATTCTCTTGATCCAAGAACATTTGATTAGTGTTTGCATGGATCTAGTCGAATATGGCGACGATGACGAAGAAGATGTGCGAACAGACTTTGAAGAACTGTTAATGATTCTCTTAGAATCTCTTCAACTAAAAGTTAGTGCAAGAAGTAAAACTAAAACCGGTAAAGAATTTACTTGTAAAATAACTATTCCTTAGGCGTAATATGGCTTTTAATAAAAGCATTAACTTGAGAAGCCGTCGTTGGCAACTCAGAATAATCATGATGAGATTTCAGGTATCGTAGAAACGAATACCAGTCGGACTGTTGCTCCGCATCATTAAATACCATCGTGTATTGAATAACTGTTCTGGCTCCAGCAGATCCGGTCACCGTAGCACCCTGCGTTACCAGCGACTTCATTGTGTCATCGTCCGCAACGCTGGGTGGAGGAACCTCCGGTTTTAGATCCACCAGACTCGGTGGGGTCCACCCCTCGTTGGAGGGTTCGGGAATGAGTGTTCTATCTGGAAGATCGATAGTTGCTATTTCGAAGTCGTCCCACCCAAGTTCTTCAAAAAACTGAGGCATGTCTTCTACTACTGAAAGCAGCATCTCGTGGAGGAGGTCCGTATCTTCCTCACCAAGATCTGAAGTTCGATTATCTGCAAGGGCAAAAGCGATCGCTTTATCGTGATCAAAAGGAACGTTCAACACTGCGATGTGCGTCCAACCAAGTTTTTTTGCTGCCTCTAGTTGGTGATTGCCAGCGATAACCGTTGAGCCACCGTCATCATCGGCAACGGCGACAATGGGTTTGACTTGACCGAATTCAGCGTATGACGCAGCGATGGCTTTCACATTCCCCTTGCGGGGGTTCTTGGGTAGCGTCTTCAGTTCGTCTACGGGGGTTAACAGATTCAGTAGGTCCGGACTCACGTTGTGATTCATGTTTGTGCTCTCACGTTAGCGGCAAGAGTTCTGAGAGAATCAAGGGAAGTTCTAATAGAGTTTAATTTTTCCTTCTTGGCTTTGAGAAGGGCGTCTGCCATTTTCACAGCGTATAGTTCGTCTGCAAGTTTGTAATCAGCCCACGACTCGCGCTCTTTGATGGAGCCTGTAGCGGCTAAATATTCTTTAGCCCAAGACCCCTTGAAGCGAGCCTCTTTCTTCGCTTGATCTATCGCTAAAACTTCAAAGGCTTCTGTGTGTTCCTCAAGGTCTTCCACCAGCCTGATAATACTTTCTTCAATGTCACCCTGCGTGATCGGGGATGTTCTCATATAAGCCCCTCCTCTTTCGCTATAACATTCAAACGTTCTGCCTCTTCTTCCCAATCAAACTTATCTATTGAGTTTCTTTTTGTAATGAGTTCATCAAATTTGTCGTCCCCAATTTTGTCAATAGTAAAAATCCCAAACTCCACAGGATTATCCGTAAAGAAACGGTGACAAGAAGCACACAAACAAAAAGCGTTTTCTAAATCAGTTCTGGTCCATGAGTATTTGCGGCTGATGATGTGAGCACATTGGAGAAAGGCTTGTTCCCCTGCTCCGCATTTCTCACAACTACCTTTCGACCTTGTAATAAGGGCGTGCAGTTTTGTCGCTTTGCCCTTGGCTCCCTTGCCGTAAATATTACTCATCGCACACTTTCTAGTATTTCCTCCAACCTTAGTGCGCCCTGCTTCACATCAAGGTTTCTTACTGCCTTGAGGTTCCTTTGCGCTTCTTCCATCCGAACCTCGGGATCGGAAAGAGATTTAAACGATTTCTCCCACTCAATGAACTTTTTAGCGATTCGACCCACGCCATATTCTTCCTTCAAGCGTTGATACTCAGGTGATTTGGATGCAACAAAAGGAATCCCCGCAGCGATGTATTCGAGAGGCTTGATCCACGACTTAGCGTGGTTAAAAGGAATGTCGTTAAGAGGACAAATGCCTATATCGAATGGAAGCATTTTTGGTAATTTGGTTGGCGAAACCATTGGGTACAAGTTCACACGTTCTTGAGTAATTCCGGTTTCACTCCAGAACGCAGGGTGGCCGGAATAAAACCCCGTATGGTGAAAAGAAAACTGATCTTCAGATAACTGTGAAAATACTTGTTTTACCTGTTGCAGATCTCCGCTTCTATGCCCGGTGGAACCGTGCCACCCAATAACAGTTTTCCCGTTATCCTCATGTTGTCGTGGGGTGTACGCGTCAAAGTCAACATGGTTTTCTAACAGGGCCACGTTCTTTGCACCTAGTTTATTTTTGGCTTTCTCTGCCAAGAACGGTGTAGAAACCACGACGATGTGCGAGCCAGCAATCACATCTCGATAATGGCTCGTGTTCTCTTCTTTATTGTTCTTGGGGTCGATTTTTCGTTTAGCCAGATGCGTATGATGGAGACCCCAATACCAGTCATCCAAATCATTGATAATTGTTTGACCGTTACTTATGGCAATCTTCATATTGTCTGGAACGGTATCGAACATCCAGCGTTGCATGTAAATAATTTCACAATCGAAGTGATGCTGTTTGTGAAAATCGGTAACGCCGAATATCCCTAAATCATTATTAAAAACCAGCACCCCGATAACGTGGTCTACGTTTAGATGTTTGGAATATTGCCCGATCCGAATCCATCCAGACCCGCCCATCGTTGGACTACCGTCCTCCTCAACAACAGAGTTGGACCAGTCTGCTGTAGCAAATCCAACTTTATAATCCATTCAGAAGATACTAGTCATTCCATTGCCCCAGTTTGCGGTCCATGTCTATAAAACCCCATTCGCCTGAGGTCGAAGACCATAGAGCCTTGTCTATGGGGGATGCTTCAAAATCGTTATCTATCATTAGGCGTTCATGCTCTTCGATCACGTTTGTGAGAAATTGAGCGAGAGAGATGTCTTCTTCTCCGCCTTCTGATCCTAGAGAGATCAGTTGTTCTGCTTCTGAAATCTTTTGCATTACATAGAAACGAAAACGACTGATTTTAGTTTTCTTTTCGTCATTCTGAATTTTGTATTCAGTGACCATGTGACTGGGGAGACTTTCGATGACCGTTACTTCGTCTTGGGTTAGATCACCGATTTGCTCATCAAGATTATTTATCAATTTAAACAAAGATTTTTTCCAGCGTTCTTGATTGCTTGGCAATCGAAGAAAGTCTGACTTTTCTGGACTCAAAAGATTTTTGACATCCTCAGATACCAACCGGTCAAAGGTAGAGTCATCCATTATGAAACCTCACGACCAAGCCGGACAGATTTTTTTGTAAGCGCACCAGTTGCAAAGAGGACCAGTTTTTGTTTGGAACACACCGCTCTCACAGCCTTTCGTAACGCCATCCCAAGTTTGTCTGATGATTTTTAACACCATGTCCCTGCGTTCAGGAGTAGGGGCATATTTTTTTCGTTCTTTGAATTTGACATACATTATTTCAGCATTGTCAACTTTTATATTATTCAATCTTTCTAGCATCTCTGCATAAAGAACGATTTGAAATACTTTATCGCCTTCATACTGTGGCTTAGAAACCTTTCCGCTTTTATAATCGGTAACGGTTATGGAGCCGTCTTCTTCCTCTGTCCAGCGATCGATGAACCCCACGAGAGGTACGTCATCAATCAGGGCGGAGAACTTGTCCTCTATCCCGCGAATCTTTACGGTCGTAGGGTCTTCCATAGAGAAGACATTCTCAACACACCACCAAGCGTTCCAACGAAAATCGTTAACAGATTTGATTTTGACATTGGCAGTTTCTTCTATGAACTTGTTTTCCCATAGTTCTCTGGCGATTCTTCTTGCCTCAGGAACCACCCGATTTTCAGGATCAAGTTTGTATAGGTCTTCCAGAATCTCGTGGACGAACGTGCCCAAAATCATTGCTTCGGTCGTTGGTTCAGGGATACGATCTATCCGAGAAAACCTAAACCTTAAAGGACATTGTTCGTAGGTCGAAATGCTGGAAGCGGACAGGTGGGTCGGTACTGTCAGCGCCGTCATTTGTTCTTGACCGGTTTCTCTTGTTTGAGGGGAATGGCCACCGGGTAGCCCCAAAGAAAGGAGAGGGTTTTATTTTTTTGTTTGGGCATCTTTTTTCTCCAGATCAGCAAGTTTTTGTTTTGCTTTATCTTCAGCCCGGACCTTCATCAAGTAACCACGGGTGAAACAATCGTTTCCTTGATTTTGAATTAATGCCATTAGAAGGTTTCCTCTTCTTCCTTTACATATTCTGCGTCTAAAGACAATCGAATAACTTCGACTTGACACTTACTGAAATCGGCAGCAGTCATGGATCGGCTTGGTTTCGCTTCCGTAAAGCCCTGTTCTTTGAACCAGCCACGGAAACTTTCTTTCTTGGCGTCGTCCAGAGATTTGAAGTTCTCAGCAAACACCTGCCACTGTTCTCCCTCTACCGAATAAGACTGTTCGACATCCAATGCCAACGCTTCTTCCTTGCGTGCAAGATGCAAAGCAATACCAAAACCTTGGCACGCTTTTTTGAAGGCATCAGATACGGCGGACTTAAAGTCATTACCTAAATCCATGACCCCGCCCGCCTTCATCATTTTGACCTTCGCCCCGCCATAAGCCTCTTTGACAGCGACCTGTCCATCAACGTTTGCCGTAACCCGGACGTGGGCGATAACGCTGTCCTTGTATTCTGGCTGGACATGACACTTGAGGATCTCGTAGTTCCAGTTGCCTGTTCCTAGAACCTTGTTGAGTCTGGCGATGTATTCGGCCACGGTCACATAATCGAAACTTCGTCCGCCGATTGTCCTTTGATAGATAAGTACTTCGTCAAAGGGTTCTGTTAGTTGGTCCGCTTGCGATTTCTCAGCCATCTTTTTGATTGCTCCTATAAATTAGGTTAGTTATCGGATCTAGCACTTCACAGTAATCGTCAGGATCAATTCCCAACTCTTTCAATGCGGTCACTCTCCAGTAAGAGGGGGACGCGTATTCAAGCAACTCTTGGATTTGTTCCTCAGCGGACTTGACTAGTTCGCCGGTATCCATGTCGATGCTGCGATCATGGATACGTTTAGCAACTTGTGACGCCAAACCTTTGTGGTCCCATTTTTTGCGAGGCTGACCAGTTTTGGTTTCCATCGAAAACTGTCGGGTTTGATAAGGGCTTTGATCCCATTCGGAACCTAAGAGAAGTTCTGTCGCTTCTTTTTGAAGCGAGGTCACATACTTCTTGGCTTCATTGAGTATGAACCCCAAATGGATCAGACGAACAGTCTGTTCGGGGTCATCGGCTGTTCGCTCATAATGAATAGCCGAATCAAGACGCTCTAGCGCCTCTTGCACTTCCTCTTGGAGTCCCACTGGCCCCTCCTCCTCATTGTCATTGGTTTAGTAGATAGTGGCCGTCAAAATACCAGCGTTGTCATTATAAAGCAAGGATGTGACGTTTAACCCGCCAGTGGTGGGTTTATTGGGGTTTTTATCTAGTACCTTGGTTGATTGACCAAGACGAACACGAAAGAAGAAATGAAGACTTTAATCAAAAAAATATTTACATCAATGAAACCTAGATCTAGTAGTTACTACTACCATCACCAAGTCATGACTGACGAACTAGAACGAGAACTAATGAAGGCATACAGTGGTACAGGATACAGGGGTACAGGATTCAAAGGGAGGCGTTTCTAACTCCTTAAGTGCCGTATAGCGAAGAACCCTTCAAATCGGGGATGCGTCTCAACTATCAGCCGTGCATAGTGGCTCCTGTAATTGTTGTTCAACTTGAATCCTGATGACGGATCATCTGTTGCAATCATCCTTTCCCACCGGAGTACCTCGAATAGCATATTTATGCTGCCTCGTTTGTGCCCGCGGGAACGCAACTGGTCAGCCAACCCGACCAACTCATGGAACACCACTGGGTTGGTTTTATGAAACACGTCGAACTGTTCTTTGATGGGAGTACCCCATATGGATATCTGCCCTTCAAGCGTATTCATAATGCGCCTCTTTTCAGTTTGATTATCTTTGATCGAACAGGTGTTCGATTTTGATCTTTTTATAATTGGATTTATATAACCTTATGTTTTCTAATAGTTAATACTCATTACTCTGGGAGTTATGGGTTGAGAGTTTTTGGCCCTCCAAAAGGAGAGCCAAAGTTACTCCGGTCATTATCGGGAGGTCGTAATAGGCATCTTGCGCTTTGAACAGAAGCGGTCAATCAGCGGGCATCCACACTTCATCCGATTTCGTTCTGGTACTGGTGCTGACTGCTGCCGAGTTCCACCATGAAGTGTAGGTCAGGGGCGTCCCACCACAGGACGTTAAGGTTCCAAGCCCCTCTAACGGGCGAACGACGCGGGTTGGGCGACGCCAAGCCTTAACAGGCTGGGAAATCGACCATACCCTCAGTGAAGAGATCTGTCAACTATATGATAATTGAGACTCGTCCTCGTTGTTTGTGGCCCAAACCGGCGACCTCGTTGAAACAGCCTGAAACGGCATCAACCTGATCGTCGTGCCAAGAAGATTCTGGGAAGGTGGCCATCTCGTCTAGGAAGTCGGTGATCCACGGACCTCTCACTAGGCGCACGTTTCCATTTGCGACCGCAGCAGCGTATGGCCGTGCCCTTGTGGTTTTGTCTCCAGTGGCTCGTATGCCTATGAAGTCGGAACCCGGCAATACATAGCGAGCGTATTGGTCGATCAAATTTTTCCCGCTGCTTCCCGGCTCCATTTCCATTCTGATTGGAACGTGGGGTCCATCCAGTTCGGCTGTCTTTGAAATGAGGCGTTCAATGTCAGCGCCGTTTTTGCGTATCCGTTGTATGTCGATGATGTAGAAGACGCCTTTGTCGAAAGCGCCCAATGCCCCCACGGTAAAGTCGGGGTCGGGGTTTATGTGTGAGGGTTCCGTAGCGGCAAGATCCCAAAAGCGACACCATTCTGGATTGGTAAAATCGGGAAGATCCGTTGGTTCCACGACTATGAATGATTCTCTGTTGAACAGGGAACCTGTAGTCACGGCCCACCAGTCGCCGTTTTCTAGACGCTGTCGTTCGATGGGATCTATTTCTTGAAGTGCTCGCCGGTAAGAGACGGGATCTATGCCGGGATTGTCATCTAGGAAACTAGGAACAAAAACCCGATCAGGGGATTCGTCTGCTTCCGTAATGAATCTTTGCCGAACCCAGTTGGGTGCAGGGTTGGAGGCACACCTCATCCGCAGAGGAACTTCTGAGAGTGGTCCTTGGTTGGGTTTACGCAAACGAGAGAAAAGGTAACGGTAATCAAACTCTCTAATTTCGGTCACCTCGTCCATTCCGATAAATTGGAATTCGGACGATTTGTATCGAAGGTAGTCGTTCTGGTTGTTAAGGTACCCAAATGTGATTCGTGCCCCGGATGGAAAGGTAGCCACATACGTCGATCCGTTCCATCTGACGCTGTCGTGTTCTTTGACCCACGAAAGAAATCTATCCATGAGGGCACCGGGAAGGTTCAGGTCGGCATACGTCCTACGAAAAAGAATTGCAGAGTAATTTGGAACATCGACATACTGGAGAGCGGCCATGAGAAGCGCAGAAGATTTCCCGCCACCGGCTGCTCCGCCGAAAAGTGCTTCAAGATGCGATGATCTTAAAAAGGCTTTTTGAGTTAATGATGGTTCTTCCGGACAAAACTGGGGTGGTTTTGGCTGGAGGAAGTCATATATGTCTGTCCAATCTGCCATTGTGGGTTACACTTTCGGTAGCCGTATACTTAATCTTATAATGGGGAGTAACTGTTGTGGAGTTTAAAACCCTTTTCTCCCGATCTTACATTGCTCATGTCTGCATGGTGTCTGCTGTAATACTATTAGGAATAGGTTTCGCACAATTTCACATCGGCTGGGGTCTTGTTTCTTGGGGCGCTGGATTGGGTGCATACGGCTATCTGTTAGGTGCTGAATAAATATGGCATGGAATATGAGCAACAAGGCAATCGGCAGGGATGGAGAGAAAGCGATATCTATTGGTGCGCCAGTAGCATACAACGCTGGAATGGCCGGGAAGCCATACACCGATGGTTGGGATATTGAGCGCGCTTATCGTGAGGGGGTTCAAAAGGTCACTTGGGTGTATAGGGCGATTGATGCGATCTCAAGCAATCAGGCTCGCCTCCCCATTACGTTCCTTGAAGATAACTCTCCGTATGGGGAGCAGGTGGAGCGAAGTAAAATAAACACAGAATTATCGAATCTTTTGAATCAGCGGTCTAACGATGGCGAAAGTTCTTTTGCTTTCCGTTACCGGGTGTCGTCGCAATTGTTGATGAGTACCCGTGGAGTGTTTATTGAAATCGTTCGTGGCCGAGGCGGCTCTCCTGTTGCTTTACATTTATTGCCGCCTCAAAGTACTGCTCCTATACCAGATCCGAAAAAGTTTGTTTCTGCTTTTGAAGTGGATTTGCCGGGCGGTAAGAAGCAGCGGCTAAACCCCAAGAATGTAATTTGGATTCGTCGTCCTCATCCTCTTGATCCGTATTTGTCAATGACTCCTATGGAATCTGCTGGTGTGGCGATTGAGACGGACCAGTTGGCAAAACTTTATAATCGAAACTTTTTGCTGAACGATGGTCGTCCGGGTGGTCTTTTAGTTTTGAGGGGACAAATAGATGAAGATGACAAAGCGGAACTCGCGGCGAGGTTTAGAGGAAATCTTGCTAGGACTGGCGGAATCGGTGTTATTTCATCCGACGATGGAGCAGATTTCGTTGACACGGCAGCAAGTCCTAGAGACGCGGCGTGGGACACACTCCGACAGATCACAAAAGAAGAAATTCTTGCCTCGTTCGGAGTACCTGAATCCGTAATCGGAAATGCTTCTGGTAGAACGTTTGCGAATGCGGCGGAAGAGGGCCGTGTGTTTTGGTCGGAGACAATGGACCCTCATCTAGAGTTGCTTTCAAGAGGACTTGACATATTGGATGATAACTATTATGTGACATTCGATACGTCCAGTGTGCCGGTTTTGGAAATGGGCAAGCAGGAACGTGACAGGTATTACTTGACTGAAGTTCAGCAGGGGCTGATAACGCCTAATGAGTATCGTGTCAAAACAGGCAAACAAAAGGTAGATGCCTACTTGGCTGACTCCATGTTGGCTAGTCCGAACTTGGCACCAATTGGCAATACAGAAGAACCAATGCCGAAGGAAGAGGTTATGCCTGCTCCTCCGGCGGCTCCCGGCATGGAAGCGCCGTTGCCTCCTGAGGGTGCTTTGCCGGAAGGTGTGCCAGAAGTACCTGAAGCGAATCCAGTTCAAGAACCGGAACTTGCGGATGGCGCATTTCCCAAGGGTGATTCGCCAGAAGGTATTGAAGTAAAACGATTTGATTTAGAAGACACTTGGGAAACGAAAGCCGCACAGGATGTTGACCGATGGGAAGCAATCTTTGGTCGGGCATTAGAGAGGTATTTCCAACGTCAGGAACGAGTAATTATAGAAAAGGTGAGTGGGGCTAAAGCGAAACGTTTACTGAGCGGGGGCGAACTCAAAGTTGAAAATATCTTCGATACGGATATTTGGAATAAGCAAATAGAAGAGGATCTTGCTCCCGTGATAGAGGGGGCCATGTTGGAGGCAGCGTCTACGGCGTTGAAGGCATCTGACGAAAAGATTGAAACTTCTGAGGAAGAGATTCAGGAATATGTGGCTTCTCAGGTAAAACGCGCTCAGAGTGTTAATGCGACCACAAGGAAAGAACTTGCGGCAGCGATTCTTTTGTCGGGGTTGTTGGTGGGCGATAATGAAACCGCAGCACCTATTTCAGCGAAAATGGCGATGTTGAGTACGAGTGTTGCTGCTGTCTTTGCTGTTTTGCTTACGAAAAGATTGATTACGACTGCTGAGGTGGAGAGCAATGCTGCTTATAATGCTGGGTTGTTTTTCGGTGGGAAGCGTGCTGGAGCCACAAATAAGACTTGGATCACCCGAAAAGATATCAAAGTAAGGACAGGTCACGCCGTTATTGAGAATAAAACGGTGGATATCAAAGAGAGTTTTAAAACGGGAGTAACTTTGAGGTTTCCCGGCGACCCGTTGGCTCCTCCGGAACTTGTTATTAACTGTCGCTGTTTGATCAGATTCGGGGAATAAGAACTTTACTAAAACTACTTTTAGTAAAGTCTTCCATGCTGGTGTAGGAAACGGTTGTATTATCTCCCATAGTTCTCTATGCGAGGTACAAACATGCCAGCACTCACGTTTCCAGACGAAACCGAAATAAGCGATATCCAGTTTAAGGCTCGTGCTGGTCAGGTCACTATTGACAAGGCACAGGGCATTGTTGAATGTTTTGTTGCTGCTATCGGGAATAAAGATTCCGTAGGTGACATAATTGTTCCCGGTGCTTTCGATGGTTCATTAAAGCGTCGTAAGCCTCGTGTTGTTTGGGGACACAATTGGAATGAGCCGATTGGCAAAGTCTTAGACATTGTTGAAGTGGCACCTCGTGATCCACGTCTTCCGGAAAAGATGAAAAAAGCAGGCGTGGGCGGGTTGTACGCACGGGTTCAGTTCAATATGAACTCTCAGCGAGGAAAAGAAGCCTTTGCTAATGTTGCATTCTTTGGTGAAGAACAAGAATGGAGCATTGGTTACAAAACAATCGATGCAGATTATGACGCACAGCATCAGGCAAATGTTTTGAAAGAAGTAGAACTGTATGAAGTTTCTCCAGTTCTACACGGAGCCAATCAACTGACGGGAACATTGTCAGTTAAAGAAAGTGCTGAATGCGGTAAAGACGGTGAACTGTGTGCGGTGAAAGATTTTACAGAGCCAATTGAGACAAAAGCGGCTTTAGAAACAGTAGAGGAAGTTACTCAGTTGAAGCAGATGCTTGAAAAGGCGATTAATACTGCTTTCGATCAGGAGTCCACTCTGTGGGATTTTGATGACGTTAAGGCTGTTGTAACAAAAAACGATGAAGCATGGGTTATCTCATACACATTCAATAAGGATGAAAATGAGTTCATGTTTTCCACGCCCAAGTCTGCTGTCTTGGAAACGTTTGTTCGGGTTCTAGACGAGGAGACCAAAGGGGCGGGCTGCGGTTGTGGTCCGGCTCCTTCGACCGGCTGCGAGTGTGGCGAAGTAAAGGACGAAAAGGGTGCTGGGAAGATTTCTTCTCAAAGCCTGCAAAAAATTTCTAGAGTTATAGAAATTCTTCAGAGCATTGTTTCTGAAGTTCAGCCCTCCGAAGGTCCGTTGGAGCGTAAAGAGCCAGAGGAAAAGGTTCTGATGGCCGGGACATATGACACATATTCTGAAAGTCTTCCCTTGGAATGTAAAACGGAAGATGAAATTGCCGATGTGGTAGAAGCATTGGTTGGGGAGGGAGTTGCAGTTAAATTCCCAACCCCCGAAGCATTCGCTTCTGGTGTGAAGACTGTTGAAGTCTTAATGCCAGAAGATGAGGAAACTAAAGTAAGCGTTGCCCACGCAATGGGTAAGGCTTTGTCAAACATTGAATGGTTAACTACCGAGCCTTCCCAACAGGAGTCAAAAAATGGCTGAAGAAAACAACACCGATGAAGTTGAGACTGAAGAAAAAAGTCTTGAGGATCAACTTGCTGCCTTGGAAGAGGTAGCGGCCTCTCTAGGGGAGGACACAGAAATCAAGTCAGATCATTCTGCTGAAGAGTGTGAAGATGATGACTGTGAAGAGCATGGCACTAAGGATGCATCCGACGAGGATGCTTCCGCCGAGGATGCGGAAACCAAGGATGATGCCCCCGCTGAAGATGCACCAGAAGAGAACATGGAAGAAAAGGTTGCAGCAGCGGTTGAAGAAGTCCTTGCCGAAGGTGAAGAGGTCGATGAAAAAGCAGCGACTCTTACTGGGTTCCCTCACGACCGTGTGGTTCTTGACGATGATGATCAAGAAGACGACTCCGAAGATCTTCTGAAGCCTCCGGGTGGGGTAGAGAACGCTAAAGAGGGTGTCCCAAAGAAAAGGGTCATCGTCGTAGAGATGGACCCAGAACAGATCACCGAAGACATGAAGGCTTACGTCGTTGAAGTAGACGACGACAAAGCCTCTATCGACTTGGTCCCCGAAGAAGAAGAAGTTCCCGTTCGACCAGTTCTGGATGTACCCAGACCTCCGGTTTTGGAAGAGGAAGATGCTGAAGAAATGACGCATCCCGCCCGTCCGAATATGGGATCAGATGTTCCGACCTTAACTATGCCTGTTCCAGTTGCGGAAGAGGAAGAGGAAGACGACAAAGGCTGGGGCAAAAAACCCGGCAAGAACCGTCTTGCCCGCCTCATGGCATTGGCTAATGGCGACGATCCGGATGAAGAGGAAAAGGAAGCAGTTCCTGCTCCTAACTTACCCACGGCGATATTGATTGGTAAAGAAGATTCAGAACCAATGAGTGTCAACGATCATCTTGATCAGGAGGCTCTCGCAAATCGTCTTGAGCGTCTTGGTACAGATACCAAATCACTGGGTGGCGATGGCTACCTATGTGCCATCGAACGCACTGTTCGTGGAGGAGACGTTTGCAACTTCTGCCGTGGCGGATGTGCCAGCGAAAAGGGTCTTCCCGGCTTGTTGGAAATTGAAGTTATGGCTGAAACAGAATTCAAGGGCGAAGTCGTTGATTCTGGTTACGCCCCCAAGGATGACATCTTCGTTTTGGATCTCAAAACTGCTGATGGTTTTATTGAGACTTACTACGCTGGCAACGGTTCCTCTCTTGGATGGATCGCCCTAGATGGTGAAGTCGAAGAAAAGACTGCTGAAGCAGAAGGAACGGCAATCGTTTCCTTTGAGGAAGCAGAGATGGTTGCTCTTAAGAACGTGAAGGGTAAGTCGCTTGGCGTAGATGTTGACATCTTCCAAGGTGAAGATGCTTACGTTGTTGAGATCGACGGCATCGACGGGAAGTCATATGACGCCTATGTGGGCGTGGACGGCCAGTTCCTTGGGTCAGACATGATTGAGTTGACCGATGAAGAAGCCGCAGAGATCAAAGAACTTCAGTCAGAAAAAGACGTTATTGAGGCAGAAATCGGCCTTAAGCGTCTTTACCCGGCATCTCGTACAGAACAACTCATCGAAGATGGGTTTGCGATGTCGGACGGTCGGTTCCCGATTGTCACGAGGTCGGATCTGACCACGGTGATTGTTGCTGCGGGCAGTTCTAAGTCGCTTGACATCAGGGGTCACATTACAAAACGAGCAGAAGAACTTGAGGCTACTGATCTCATTCCAGAAGGATGGTCCGAAGAAAAGACCGCTGAAGAAGCAGAGTTTGTGGCTTCGCTGATGGAAATGCAGATGATGGAAGTCGAAGAAGATTTGGACACGGAGTAATAGCGTGTCTGATTTTGAAGAAGTAAAGGCTGTCGTCAGGCTTAATCCTGATGGGTCGATGACCCGTGTTGAGAGAACTCCTCCGCGCCCTGATGGCGAAGGGAGTCTTTCTAAAGACCCGATGACTTTGCTTCTTATGGCTTACCGGATCATGGTAAATAGTCCGGAATGTAAATCTTTATTGGAACCTTTGATGGATCTTATAAAACAAAAAGAGCGGATCATGACACAACGCAATAATCCCACGGAAGGTTATTAAGACGATGGACAAGAAAAGTTATTTCGATCCCAACAAGGGACGGATCGTGCATGTCGGAGAAGAGGAGCCAGAGGCTCCTGTTCCTGCTCCTGAAGCGGAGGCAACGGGCGAGCGAGCGCGGACAACTAAGGGGCATTTTGTCAAAGATGATGAAAGCACTCCTGATGTGAATGAAGCGTATAGAGATGGCAAGACCCCCAAGAAAAAGGGCACCAATAAGAAAAACGCAAAAAACTAATCACCCCTAGGGAGTGTGATGGATGATATGAAACTTGAGGTGAAGGCACCTCAAGATGCAATTGACTTACTCCCGCAGGAGAGGATTACTGGCGACATTCTTCGTGGCCGGGGGCCGCGACGCGGGAACTTAGAGCAACTTCTTAAGTACTGGCGTCCCATTATGCGGAAGCCGGGGGGTTTTCGTCGTTGCATAGTCATCCTTGCTGATCATCCAGAGTTGTACCCGCTGCAACCTTTGTGTGCGTGGCTCCATCATGAGACCACTGGTTTATGGCCGAATGAGGGGAATCATCATGAGGGGGGCAAACTTGGTCCTGTTCTTCGTGCTTCCCGTCGCGCTGTTCCCGGCAAGCGCAAAAGGCGTCGGAAAAAGAGTGACGATGGTGCTTTGGAAGTTTCCACTTGGAGGCTTTATAGGCGCATAGGTGGAATGTCCACCCGGCGAATTAATGGTGATCAGAACGCAGTTGAGTACAAGGCTGCTCGTATTGCTCAAGGGTTCAAGTCTGTTCCTATTCCCGGTTCTTTTGAATGGGATGAGGACTATCCGAAAAATGTTGAAGTCGAAACTGTTGCAGATCTTCTGGGAACCAAAGTCGGATTAGTTTCTACTCATGGTCGGATGGGGCGAAGCCTTCAGGGTCTTGCTTCGTTCTTTATTCCCGGCGATATGGGCAAGTATCGAAATCCGGGTAGATCTGCTGTTTATGGTGCGTTAACTCCGGGCGGTGGCGGTATCGGTGGCGGTATCGGTGGCGGAGGGGCAGGTCGTCCTTCTATCGGGGGCCGTGCCATGCGTTGCCCTCAGGGTTATCTGAATGGTGGCCGGTTCACAGATCCAGAATTAAGCAATTGTGGAAGCGTTGTTTATGACGCTCCGGCTAAAGGGCCGGGAGCGGTAACGGCTGCTGATCGTGGAAAGATCACCCGTCGTTTTCAAGGCTCAAAACCAGAAGATCTTGAAGATGTTGCAAGAGATGTAATAGTCAAAAAACCAAAAGGTGACCCTTTTGCCGTTGTTCGTGAAGCGGCAATGAAACCACATTCAAGACCAAATACGAAGCGTCGTGAATCATCCGTTTCGGATGTAGTTGGTTTTGCTTCTAAGAACAGAAACACGACACGCATAGTCCGAAGGGACGGTGTCGTTTATGAGCCTCGTGTAGATGCGAATCAATTGGTCAGGATGAAAGACCATGACAATCTAAAAGATGCCGTTTATGTCACTTCTAAAATTGGAAAGAAAAGTATTGCCGGTGAAGAATTACGTCTTCTTACTAAGGGTGCTAAAGCGGTTCAATATGTTTTCCCAGAGGGATCTGTCAGAGTCACTCGTAAAGGGAACATAGGTTCTGGGACTGCTGCAAAGATTCGTACACGCTGGGCAGCACTCAGTAGAGATCCAGACATCAAAATCAATCCAATGGCTGGTGTTGAAAAATTGGTAAAAGAGTTCCCAACGAATCTTTCGATAGAGCCGAAGTTCAAAAATATCAGCAACGCTAATGAGCGTGTGGTCGTGTATTCACCGACCGGTGAACGCAGGATCGTTCCACGGTGGGTGTTTTCGTTGTATTTGTCTGAAAAGGCACCAAGGCGTCCTACCGGAAGGAAGCCTTTCTCTACTGTTCGTTTAGAAAATGAAGAAAAGGTTGTTGCTAACGAACGTCCCGATAGGGGTGAGTACGCCGCTTTGTTGGTTGAGTACAAGTCGCTGGCTTTCAGAGAGACGCCTATTCGCAAAAAGAGTGTTTCTGATATTCGGATTAGTGAAACTTTTGGTTTAAGCAAGGATTCACTTATTGATGTAAAAGCGGCACGGTTTGTTATTGCAGCCGATTCTGAGGAAATGGCAGTAAAAATTTTCCGACGGGCATTAACTCCCGGTGGCCGTAGGCGTGGTGGTCGGATCGGAGGTCTTGCCCGTAGGGCACCAAAGATTGCTCCTTACAACCCGGACGCACGCGATGGAGACAACGATGGTTTAAGGCAGGAAGGAACTATTTGGGAACGGCCCGCTGGAACAGTGTTCCAGAACGTGGCTAGAGGTGCCCGAAGAATGAGTAGGGGGATGAGCATTGTCGATGGGGGCGGCAAGCGTGTTGATTACAAACCCGGAGATGGGCAACGTTCGCCTCTCCGTCGTATAGATGGTTCTCGTGCCGGTCGTGGTCGTGTAGACCGCGCTATTGGTGCAGGTCGCATACTGCAACGGGATCGTGACGAGGACGCTAGGGTCGATTTTACTGCGGCTGATAACCGTCGTGATTTGCGTCGTGCAAGGTTGCAGCGTGCGATTGGAAGGGTTCAAGCAAGTCCTGATCGTCGCGAACGCAGAGCGGATCGTTTGGATGCGCGAGCGGATCGGAATGAAGAGCGAGGTCGGGCTGATGTTGACCGCGCAGAAGTGTTGCGTCAGTTCAGGATCGAACGGGATGCTTTAGATGCACGCCATCGTGAAGAGCGCGAGGAACTAGATGGGAGAAATCCCCGGCGGGAGAGAAGGCAAGAGCGTCGCGGAGAAGTCGCTGAACGTATAGACAACGCTGTCGGTCGTGGCCGTCAGGAGCGGCGTGACAGGGACGAGAACCCTAGGGCTGACTCCGGGGACACCCGCCGTGAGCAAAGGCGTGAGGGGCGTGCAGATCGCTTAGACGAAAGAATTGGTTACGGGCGGCAAGAACGTCGCGACAGGGATGAAGATGCTAGGGCTGACTTTGGTGATACCCGACGCAGGGATCGAAGGGCTGCTAGGCGGCAACGGAACGAGGACAGACGGAATCGCTTAGACGAAAGAATTGGTCACGGGCGGCAAGAACGTCGCGACCGAGACGAGGATGCTAGAGCCAAGTTTGGTGACACTGCTCGCAGGCAGGGAGAACGCGAAGAACGCCGCGGGCGGCATGTCGAAGTATCTGAAAAGAAGAAAGAAAGGTTTGCTGAGAAAGGTAAGCCAAATGTTATTCAGCAGGAAAAAAACAAGATCAAAGCAGAAAGAGACAAGCCTCTAGCAGAGGAAATAAGCGAAGAGATTAATGCCAGTCTGGGTGTCAATCCGGATGGCGTCGAACAGATGTCTGATGTGATGAAGCGGGAGTATCCCGACAGGCCAGAGGCGCGGTCTGACCGCATGATCCTTGAGGAGATGGCGGCGATTAATGCTGCTCATCCCGATATTTTGGATCGTCCATTTTTGCCGGGTATGCGACATGACGAGTTGGAAGCCGAACAGAAGCGTCGGCGGTTGGCTCGCCCTGACCCGCAGGCCGTTGGTGACATGCCTGTCGCTGACCGTGATGGTAACCGTCTGTCACTAGAGGAAATTCGGGAAATAGGCAACCAGCGTATGCACGGTGACCCACGTCATGTCGCCGCAGCGGAAGACTTGGTGGCTCGTGAAGTGTGGAATGACGCCATGTTGGATGAGGCAAGGTTGCTTGAAAACCACATGCCTCCGCCGGACCCGCAAGAGAATTCTGACAATTCCGGTATTTACCGCCGCCTGCGTGGCAGGGTGTTCGCAGAGCGCCAAATACGACGAGATGGTGGAGATGGTCAACCCCGGCAGGATGCGGGTGCAGCGAGGCATCAGCACGCTGCGCTTCGCGCTCGTGGTGCTCATGACACAGTTTTAGCGGAGTTAGGTGAAGAGCGTTGGAAGAAAGTTGTAGCGAATTATAGGGACCGCTATGAAGCCGGTGACGCTGCCGATCTTTCTTTCATATCTGTGATAGATGTTGTTTTCCCGTATGACGCAAGAGAAGGTCAAGTAGGGGTCGCAAATGTTGGGGGAGTGGCCGAACTGGGCAACCCTGATATCTGGGGTTCGAACCCGGCGTCGGCTTTAAGGTATCGCGCTCCAGACGGGGAACGTATGCCGCGTAGTCGCTTTGAGGCGTTGTCCGCAATACAGGACAGGCTGGATGCAGGGGCAGTAGAAAACCCAGAAATATTGGCGGCTCGTTTAGAAATAGTGCAAACCTCTTTAAGGGAGGCGCAAGACCGACTCAGCCGAGAAAGAATCCAAGAGTTCGATGCTGCCCGTAGGCAACATCTCGATTTAAATCTTAACGATTCGGATGCTTGGGATAACGCCGCAGAAGCGGGTTTGCTGCAAGCCTTAAATGTCAGGGCAAAGAATCAAATTGATGGCGATATTGGTTTGGTTGACTTGCTTTTGGCAACGATGCATCAAGATCAGCGGGATCACGCTCTCATGTACCCCCAACCGGATGTACCTGAACCGGATTTGTCCCCTGAGGGGTTGGCTGCTTTAGAGGCTTTGAAGCAGGAACGGTTTGAGGTTCGGGCGTTGCGACCACGGTTGGGCTTCGTTGAAGCCGAATATCGACGTAGGGGCACTCCACCAAATTTGGATATGGCAGCGCGTGGTTTCAATGCTGAATTTGAAGAACGATTAGCAGCGGGAAACCCAACTACAGCCGATAAAAATCGGGTTAAAGAGTTGGTGCGAGATGCTTTAAGTCTTGGTCCTGACAGGTCTTTCGTGGGGAGAGATGGAAAGAGTGAGTTCAGAATCGTAAACAGAGACGGTGGAATGCCTACGTTGAATCTGGAACACAATGCTGGCGCGAATATAATAGGGGTAAAACTGAAGAAAGGTAATGAGGTTGCGTCGGGTGCTCATATTCAGTATCGCAAACGGGATGCTGATGGAAACTGGGGTGAATGGCTTTACGACAATAAGGGCTATACATCACGACAGGTATTTGTTAGTTACGTTGATGGCAACTGGAAAGTCTCTCAAAGTAATAGTTATTTGTTTGTAGATCCGGGTAGCGCGGGTGTCAAGAGTTCTGGTTTTGCAGGGTTCTATAACAACAATGCTTACATGCATTATCAGGCGCTGGGTGGAAAATTGAATGTCGGGGTTACTGCCGTTGCTGACGGACAGGTGATGTGGGGAAGGCAAGGGTTTGAGTCTCCAGAGGCCGTCAGTAAAATGGTTAGGAATTTGATTCCTGAGTTGGCGGCTTTCCGGGTGGATGGTCCAAGCGATGAGAACATTATTATTGATGCTTTGATGGCAGATGAAATAGGAGAATTGCTTCGACGGGATGCCGCTGGCGAACGAGTTACTTTGATGATGGCACATTCAATATTTGATCGGGATGGGTCTCACCCTTGGAACAAGATGAAACCGCATGGTGCAGGTGAAGCCGATAAATCGGAAGGTATTTCACAAAACAAATATGGAGCATGGTGGTTGTCAAATGCTCCGCTCTCCAGCGGTAATCTGGATAATGGCGGCGAGTTTGGTGACGAATTGGATCGTCTGATCAGACGAGTTTTGGGTGATCGAACAGAGGATTTTGATCCGGGGGCCATTGATGCTGATGGTGATGGAGTCTTGCAGGATGGCACCCCATTCGAGCGTCCAGCGATAAGAACATCTGAAGAAGTTGGGTAATTGATATGACCAAAATAGGTACAGAAGATCTCGCAAAAATGCAAGGCTTTATTGAAGCCCGCAACAACCCGACGCGCAGGAACATCGTGGAGTTG
>Ga0302123_10000304_pt1 | contig 40516 bp, 30 predicted proteins | sample CB21_321_MG_FD_203109 | JGI IMG/M metagenome (GOLD analysis project Ga0302123, IMG submission 203109) | Marine microbial communities from Western Arctic Ocean, Canada - CB21_32.1 | ecosystem: Environmental > Aquatic > Marine > Oceanic | place: Canada: Western Arctic Ocean | collected 2017-09-28 | reverse complement strand
TCCCGCAGCCAGGGCGCGGCGCCGGCCTGTGTCACCCAGAGAATCTCGTCAACCGCCACCGTCGTACCGTCGGCGCATGTGATCGCCCCGGCGGACACCGACGTCACCGACTGCCCTAGGTGCACCCGCACGCCTCGCTCATGCAGCACGCGCTCGAGTCGCCGTCGCATCCCACGGTTGTGCGTCCCGAGGATCGTGTCGCCTGAGCCGAACAGATGGACCTCGGGGGCCGCGGCCTCGTCGACGCCTTCCAACATCCGGTGCAACGAGTGCTGCACCGCCAGCGTCAGCTCGACACCACCCGCGCCCGCCCCGACCACCCCGATTCGAACCGACCTGCGCACCGACGCGACGCGGCCGCGCAGCCGTTCCCAGCGTTCGACAAAGGTGCTGATCGGCTTGACCGGCACGACTACCCCGGCGGCTCCAGGCACCTCCTGCAGCGACGGCGTGGAGCCGATGTTGATCGACAGCAGGTCGTAAGGCACCGGTGGACGACCCTCGCACATGACCCGCCGCCGCTCCAGATCGAGGCCGACCACCGCCTGATGGAAGAGCCGGGCGCCGGCGAACCGGCTCAGCGGCGCGAGATCGATGTGGACGTCGTCAAAGTCGTAGTGACCGGCCACCAGTCCGGGCAGCATGCCGGAGTAGGGCGTATGGATATCTCGTGTGATCAGCGTCAGCCGCGCACCAGCGACCGGGTGCATCCCGAACCGCTTGAGCACGGAAACATGGGTGTGCCCGCCGCCTATCAGGACGAGGTCCTTGACGACGGGGACGCTGCTCTCCATCATCTGGACGCTCGTGTCAGGACCCGGGTCACCGGGCCAGCGAATGCCTCGGGCGCCGGCAGCAGACTGATGACGAGAAACGCCTCGCGGGGAAAGTCGAAGAAGTAGCCCGGATGCACGAGGACCCGGTCTCGCTCGAGCAGATCAATGACCAACGCTTCCTCCGAGCGGGTTGCCGGTACTTGGACTACAGCGTACCACCCCGCCTCGGAATGGAGGACGCCGCACGCGGGAAACCGCTGCACCAGGCTGCGCAGGGTCGCGTAGTTCGCCCTCACCCGGCGGCGGATCTGATCGACCACCGGCACCGTCCGTTCGAGCAGTGTCCCGACGGCAAGCTGCACCGGCGTCGCGACCGAAAGGTAGCTGTCGCAGACGAGCTCGAGCCGGGCAAGCGCGCGGCGCACCAGCGTCTCCGGGCCACCCACGAGAATCCACCCCAGCTTCAACTGCGGCAGCGCCGCCGACTTGGACAGCCCGCCGAGGGTGAACGTCAGCGCTTCGCGCTCCCCCACCAGGGCACCGGACCGCCCCGGCTCCCGCTCCTCCAGTGGGTAGACATCGAATACTTCGTCGCTGATGATCGCCAACTCGTGTCGGGCGGCGGTCTCACGCACGGCGTCAAGCTCCTCCTGACGCACGAACGACCCGGTAGGGTTGTTGGGGTTGACCAGCAGGATGGCTCTGGCCCGCGGCTCGACGGCGCTGTGCAGGCTGTCGAGGTTCAGCTCCCAGCGGCCGTGGTACTCCAGCGCGTAGGCACTGGCTACGACCCCGTCCAGGCGGGTGAGATGATCGAACAACGGGTAGCTCGGCTGTGGGACCAGGACCAGATCAGCCGGGTCACACAGGAGCTTGAACAACAACGAATAGGAGTCACTGGTGCTCGCGGTCACAATGACCCGGTCGGCTGACACCCGTACGCCCCGACCCCGCAGATACTCCGCGACCGCTTCACGAGCGGCCGGCACACCGAACGGCGACGGGTCATAGCGGAGCGCCGCCGTTGATCTCAGTGGCTCGAGCAACCGGGCTGGGTAGGACAACCCGACCCGGGTCGGGTTCGACACCGTCAGATCGTCGAGTCTCTGCCCGGCGGCGTGCAGGCGCTCGAGCGCCCGAGCGACGCGATTGGACCGAAGAGGAGGAACGCGAGCCGAGAACATGCGTCCTGATGGTCCGTCCGGGGAAGCGAGGCCCCCTCAGACCTCCGGGGTCGACACAACCCCCGTGTCCAGCCGGGCCACCACCAGCTCGACCAGACGCTTCAGCTGAAGCGTCGCCTCACGATAGTGGCGCGGGGACCGTCCATGCGGATCCTCGACCTCCTCGCCCGTACCCACGTAGTCGCCCAGCATCGTCACCGGCGCACGAAGCTTCAGGACCTGCGACTCACGCTCGGTCTCCCGGTCCAGCGCCAGGACGAGATCGGCGGTCAGGCTTCGGGTCAGCGGTCGCGCGCGGTGGGTCGCGATCTCTAGCCCGAATTGTTGCCGCATCACATCGACCGCGTCCGCACTGGGCAGATTTCCGCTCAGTGCGATCGTCCCGGCCGAGGCGACCTCCAGCGTCTCAAGCGCGGGACGCGCCTTCGCCAAATGCCGGAGCAGCGACTCAGCCATCGGACTTCGACAGATGTTGCCGGCGCACACGAACAAGAAGTGGTTGATGGTATTCATCGGGGTGACGTGTTGGAATGCCGAGCTGTGTCTGGCTGCGCCCCGTGCGGAACCCGATTATAGTGTGCGAAGAAGGGTCCCGCCAAGACCCCAATCGGACCCGGTCCCTCAACGATGCGCGTTCTCTTGATACCACTCGGCAGCGCAGGCGACGTGCACCCGTATGTCGGGCTCGGGCTCGCGCTGCGCGGCCGCGGCCACGACGTCACCCTCGCCACCAGTCCGTACTTCAGCCCACTGATCAAACGACTTGGACTCCGGCTGGTGCCGCTCGGCACGGTAGAGCAATACGACACCCTCACCGCCCATCCGAACCTGTGGCATCACACGAAGGGTATGAACGTCCTCGCCGGCGCCCTGCGGGACGTGTCGGCGGATCTGTACCGCGTCGTGCGCGAGCACGGCGTCGGCGACGACACCGTCGTCATCGCGTCCGGCCTGGCGTTCGCCGCGCGGACCGCTCAGGACACCCTCGGGATCCGCCTCGTCACGGCGCACCTGCAACCGAGCTGCTTCCACAGCGTCCATCGGTCACCGGTGCTGCATGCGGCACTGCAACAGATCAACCTGTTGCCCCGGGTCATCAAGCGGCCGCTGTTCGCACTGATCGATCAAGTCGCCGACCGCGCGCTGGGCGCCGCGGTCAACACACACCGCCAGGAACTAGGTCTCGGCGGCGTCCGGCACATCACCAGTCGATGGTGGCACTCCCCGACCTGTGTCATCGGTATGTTCCCCGACTGGTTCGCATCGGTGCAGCCCGACTGGCCGCCGCACGTGCATCTGACCGGGTTCCCGCTCTATGACGAGCAGGACGCGACGGAGGTGCCGGCCGAGGTCAGGGCGTTCCTTGACGCCGGAGACCCGCCGGTCGTGTTCGTCGCCGGGTCGGGCAACAGGCAGGCGGAGCGGTTCTTCCAGGCAGCGGCCGACGCCTGCAGGCAGCTGGGACGCCGCGGTCTGCTGCTGACGCGGTATCGGGAACAGCTGCCAACCGAGATGCCCGATGGCGTGTGTCACTTCGACTACGTGCCGTTCACCGAGGTGCTGCCCCGTGCGGCCGCACTCGTTCATCACGGCGGCATTGGGTCGGCGGCGCAGGCGCTGGCTGCCGGTGTCCCGCAACTGGTGATGCCGATGACCTTCGACCAACCGGACAACGCCGACCGGCTACGCCGGCTGGGCGTCGCACGGGTGCTGTCTCCGTCTCGGTTTCGAGGTCCGGCCGTGGCGCGGGAGCTGGATCGGCTACTCGGCTCGACCGAGACGGCGGCACACTGTCGCACGCTGGCCGAGAGGCTGAGTCGAGTCAACGGGCTGACGGCCGCCTGCGACGTCATCGAGAGCACAGCAGGCCGCTGAAACGCCCACCTCGTTCCACATTCAGGCTTCCGGCTGCTAGTGCCGGTGGTGAAGGACCAGCTGCGGTCGTCTGGACCGGCTTATGCTTGAGCGGTTCCCTGGGGTGACGCCGGGGTGATCTGCACCAACGCCGAACCTTGACAGGGTTCGATAACGGGAGTAATTTCTATCAAAGTAAGAGGGAACGACTCTGCACCATCGAAACAGGTAAGCTAGGAGACGGGTGTCGCTGCGCACAACGCGCAGCATTTGAACCAGTTAGTCGGGATGTGCAAGGTGGAGGTGAGGCTCATGCGAGTAAGGCTACTACTAGCGTTCTGTGTGGCGGTCGGGGTGATGACGTCCGCGACGCCAACGATGGCACATCACGCCTTCGCGGCGGAATTCGATGCCAACATGCCGCTGACGCTAACGGGCACCGTCACCAGGATGGAGTGGATAAACCCCCACTCCTGGATCCACATCGACGTCAAGAACGACGACGGAACCGTAGAGAGCTGGATGATTGAGGGTGGTGCCCCCAACGCGCTCCTCAGACGGGGCTTCAACAAGACCTCCCTGGAGCCCGGCACGGTCATCCTGGTGGAGGGGTATCAGGCCAAGGACGGTGCATTGCGCGGGAACGGCCGTGACATCACCTTCGAGGACGGGTCGAAGCTGTTCCTCGGCTCGTCTGGTACAGGCGCGCCCAGTGACGGGCGCGATCCGACCGAGCGCTAGTCGTTCGGGTCGACGAGTAGCGAGATCAGCGGGAGTCAATGGCTGCTCATCGGCTCCCGTGCGCGACCTTCCGCTTTCACTCTAAGCCGCTCCAAGGAGACGGAATCTGAGATCACGACGGCGGCGAGCCTCGACTGTGAACGTGGTGGTGACGGTTGTTGCGGTCGTCGCAACCTTGGCGGTGACACGGCAAACCGCGGGTCAGGCTCAGTCATGGCAGTTTCCCCAGACCGCGGACGGAACCCCGGATCTGAGCGGGCTCTGGCAAGCGGTGGGATCGACCCACTGGGACATTGAGCCTCATGCCGCCTACGAGAGCCGTCTGGCGGAGACCGGAGCCATCGGAGCCGCCCCAGGAGGGTTGGGGGTCGTTGAGGGCGGCATGATCCCGTATCACCCTGAGGCGCTGCTGAAGAAGCAGGAGAACTTCGAGAATCGGCGCACTAAGGATCCCGAGGCCAAGTGCTACCTCCCCGGGGTCCCACGCGCCAACTACTTGCCGTTTCCCTTTCAGATCGTGCAGGGTGGAAACAAGATCTTCATCGCCTACGAATTCGCTAGCGCCAACCGGGTCATCCATATGGATCCCGTGCCGGAAAGCCCGGTTGATACGTGGATGGGCCACTCGATGGGTCGCTGGGATGGGGACTCGCTGGTCGTCGACGTCACCGCGTTCAACGGACAAACCTGGTTCGACCGGGCTGGGAATCACCATAGCAGCGCCTTGCACGTGGTCGAGCGCTACACGCCGATGACCCCCAACCACCTGCAGTACGAAGCGACGATCGAGGATCCCAACACATTCACGCGACCGTGGAAGATCAGTCTCCCGCTGTATCGGCGGATGGAGAAGAACATGCAGCTGCTCAACTTCCGATGCGTCGAGTTCTCCGAGGAGCTGCTCTACGGTCATCTTCGCAAGCAGCCATAGCCGGCAGGAGAAGTAGAGATGACTCGACGGCTCTGTGTGTCCCTCGATGCGGCCATCGTCGGTATTGGTGTGGTTGCGCTGCTGATGCTCACACCGTTCGCATTCGAAATGGCGGGCGCACAGACCCCGGGGAATTTCGACCCGCCCCGCACATCGTGGGGCCACCCCGATCTGCAGGGGATCTGGACCAGTAACGCCGTGACCGGTGTACCGGCCGAGCGTCGGAAGGAAACGCTAACCGCTGAGGATATCGAGCGACGCGACCGTCGGGCGGAGCTGCGGCAGGAGCAGGAGCCGAACTCTGATGTCAACATCGTCTGGGACGAGCCCGAGACCAAGCGACGGATCCAGCAGCCGTCACTGGTCGTCGATCCCCCCAATGGACGGATCCCCGTTACCGCGGAGATGCAGAAGGCGGTCGACGATTGGACGCCAAAACACTACGGTATCGGCATCGAGTCGTGGGCTGATCTGGACCTCTGGGATCGCTGCATCACCAAGGGCTTCCCGACGGTGATGGCGCCCATGGGCTACAACAACGCCTACGAAATCGTGCAGACCGAGGATTTCGTGGCGATCCACTACGAGATGATCCACGACATCCGCATCATTCCGCTCACCGATACGCCGCCCCTGCACGAGAATATCCGACAGTACTGGGGGCACTCGCGTGGGCGCTGGGAGGGCAACACACTGGTCGTCGAGGTCACGAACTTCTCCGACAAGACGTTCGGGACGCAGCAACCGCTCGGATCCTATCGGGGTGGGGGCAGGGACATGCGGGTCATCGAACGCTTCACGCTCGTCGACCAGACCACAATCGATTACCGCGCCACCCTCGAGGATCCCAGGGCCTTCACCAGACCGTGGGAGCTGTCGATTCCTCTCATCCGAGACGACAGCTACGTGATCTACGAGTACGCCTGTCACGAGGGGAATTACGGGATGGCGCACATCCTCAGCGCCGCGTTGAAGAACAAGCATTAGATATGACATTTTTCGCGACTGATGACAAAAGCCCAGCGAAGCTGTCAGGCCGGTCACTCGGCGGTCTGGCGACGTGCAGACTCGGCGGCGCCAGCAGGTTTGGCACCGCTCGGAGCGTAGGGGAGGGAGACGTCGACCGATGCGAAAGCTGATCGCAATCACGATACTTCTGCTGGCCGGCGTCATGATCCTCGGCACGCTCGTGCGGCCGACGGGGCTCATTGCCGTCGGAGCGCAGACGCAACTGTCTCGCACCGCCGATGGAAAGCCGGATCTGAACGGTATCTGGCAGGCCATTGGCACGGCCCACTGGGACCTCGAGGACCATTCTTCGCGGGCCGGCGCCATGGTTCCTCTTGGAGCCGTCGGTGCGGTTCCTGCGGGAAAGAGCGTAGTCCAGGGTGGTGAGATTCCGTACCAACCCTGGGCGGCGACCAAGAAGCAGGAGAATGCGGCACAGTGGCTGACGCTGGATCCGGAGGTCAATTGCTATCTTCCCGGTGTCCCACGCGTCATGTACCTTCCGTTCCCCTTCCAGATCGTTCAGAGTCCCGGTTTCATGTTGATTGCCTCCGAGTATGTGGGGGCGACGCGTTCCATCAACATGGAGCAGGTCGAGCCTCCTCCGATCGACACGTTCATGGGACACTCGGTTGGGCACTGGGAAGGCGACACACTCGTCATCCAGTCCGACACCTTCAACGACCTGACCTGGTTCGATCGGGCCGGCAACTTTCACAGCGACGCGCTACGCGTCGTGGAGCGGATTTTCCCGATCAGCGATGACGCGCTCAGGTACGAGGCCACGATAGAGGACCCGAACGTGTTTACGCGTCCATGGACAATCAGCATGCCGCTGTATCGCCGCCTCGAGCCGGATGCCGAGATCCTGGAGTTCAACTGCGTGGAGTTCGTGGAAGAGACGCTGTGGGGTCATTTGACGAAGCAGCCGAACGAGTGAACACGCGAGACCCAGGTGACGGCCATGACAAGGAGATACCCAATGCGAGATCGATGGCTTGTGCTAGCAACGTCGTCATTCGTGGTCGCGGTAGTCGGAGCCACGGCCGTATCGGTCAGCGGCCAAGGGGCCGGCGCTCCCGCAACGAGCCAGACCTCAACGTGGAACCCGCCGCGAACGCCGTGGGGTGATCCCGATCTTCAGGGCATCTGGAGGAACGAGAATACGCGCACGCCGAGGCAGCGCCCGGCCAGGTTTGGGGACCGGAAGTTCTTCACCGACGAGGAAATGGCCGAGTTGGAGCAGCAGGCGTTGGAGCGCTACGAGCGGGCGCTCGCCGAAGCGGACCCTGCAGGCCCCAGGAACCGTGCCGATATCGAGCGAACGAAGAACACCGTCGAGGAGGGCATCTTCGGCGCCGAGTACAACAACGTCTGGATGCAGCAGCCGCAAAAACCTGGTCCCCTGCGGTGGAATCGCACGTCGCAGGTGGTGGATCCGCCACATGGGCAGGTTCCGCCGTACACGCCGGAGCTCATCGCACGAGTCGAGGCTCGAGAAGAGGCCAGGAAGCATCGCGGCGAGGCGGATACCTGGGAGGATCGGAATCTGAACGAGCGCTGCATGCGGCCGCAGGCGGCCACCGGGCTCGCCGGGACCGTCAGAATCGTGCAATCCCCAGGATGGGTGGCGATTCTTCCGGACGGCTTCCAGTATCCCCTCCTCGTCTCGCTCGATGGGCGTGGGCAGGTATCTTCCAAGATTCGCGGCTGGTTCGGAAGATCACGTGGCCACTGGGAGGGCGACAGGCTCGTTATCGAGACGACGAACTTCAACGACAAGCAGGACGGCGGCCCCGTTCTGCCATCGCGTCGGCCGCTCGGATTCTATCTGGGATCTGGCGAGACGCTGCGGAAGGTCGAGACCTACCAGCGCCTTGGCCCGGACCAGCTGGCATACGGACTGACGACCGACGATCCAAGCGTGTACGTGGAACCGTACACGGTGCTCCGTCCCATGATTCTGGATAACGATTTCCTGATGCTGCAGTCGGGATGTCATGAGGGCAATTACGGCATGCCTAACATTCTCAGCGCGGCCCGCGCCGACGAAGACTACGCGATGCGGTCGGCGCAGGAGGCGGCTGAGGGCCGTCGAGCGCAGCTGGCGGCGATGAAGGCGAGAACGGAAGAGTGGGTGAGGACCGGTCAGGTGCGCGCGGCCGGGGAACGCCCAGCCGCTGTCAATCCGGACCGATGACGCGTGTACCCAGCCGAGACGAGTGTGCCGCTCGGCAGCCATTCGTGGCTGCGGGTGCACTGTCTGACGTAACGTGGACACGGCTCGGTAGCCAGCCAACCACGCGGACTAGCTCGATCAATCGAGATTCGGCGTCGGCTTCGGGCAACATGGTCCAACCTGCCACGAAGATAACCATGGGATCGTGAAGATCCTTCGTGGACGCCGCGTCCAATGAGCGAATCGCCATGACCACAGCACGACGAACACCGGACGGAGGTCTGACGCGTCGAGAGGCGATCGGTGTGTTGGGCACCACGGCAGGGCTGGGACTGGTGACGGCCTGCGGCGGCGGCACCCAGACAGCTCAGCCGATGCGATTCGCCAGTGCCGACGCCCCCAATTTTCCGAGCGGGGCTGTCATCCGCACGCTCAGGGGAGATGTGAATCCAGAAGAGCTGGCCAACGGGGCGACGCTGGTCCACGAGCACCTCGGTGGCAACCTCGAGGCGATGCTCTTCGAGGTGAACTCCGCCGGCGCCGACGGAGTCGCCTGTCTGGTCGATTCTTCAACCGGTCGACGGACCCAGCGGGCGCTCGATAACCAGCAGGGCATGGCCGATCAGACCGAGGTCCACATCGTTCGCGCAGGTGGCTACTTCCAAGACGTGGGCTTCGCGTTCTACCCGGTGCGGGTGGCCGATGCGAGCGAGGACGAGCTCTACGAGGAACTGGTGCAGGATGCGACTAACCAGCGGTGGGGGGCATTCGGCGAAATCGGCTCGTCGCTCGAGATGCGGCCGGACGAACGCAAGGTCCACCGCGCCGTCGGTCGGGCCCACGTTGCCACCGGGCTGCCGATATTCACCCATACACCGCATGAGAGCTGTCCGAGCTGTGCGATGGAGCAGATGGACACGCTCGAGTCGGTCGGGGTCGACTTCTCCCATCTGGTGATCGGCCACATGTCAACGATCAAACAGGAGGACGACCCGATCGGCACGCACTCGGCCATCGCGCGACGCGGCGCGTTTGTGGGTCTCGACACTGTGGGTCACGAGATGAGCCGGTCACATATTCCGGCCACAGAGAAGGTCAAAATGGTGCAGGACCTGCTCGATGCCGGACTCGAAGACCACATCGTGTTCTCCTCGGATATGGGAAACCGAACCCACTCGAAGGCCAGCTACGGCAACGGCTTTTCGACGGTCCTAGTACAGTTCGTGCCGAAGCTGCTCTTCGCCGGTGTGCCGGAGCGCACGATTCGCAAGATTCTCGTCGACAACCCGCGTCGCTTCCTTGCGGTCGAGCCGAAATCGAGCTAGTGAGCGTCAACACGAAAGGATCAGCCGGTTGTTGCGCTCCTGAGCGGTGCGATCGGGAATAGCCGTATGACCCGTTCGGACAATGTTTGGAACATCTCACAGCCAGGCGCGCACACAAGGAGAAGACTTCACATGGCGGTTCGACATCTCACGCGACTCGGCGCCGCAGGCATTCTGGCTACGATCGCGCTGCTCATCCCGGTGCACGCAGCCGCACAGGCCGAATCTGGCTCGAGGGACGGCTGGACGACTCCCAAGACGTCGTGGGGTGACCCCGATTTGCAAGGCGTGTGGACGACGGACTGGGAACGCAGCGTCCCATTCGAACGCTCCAGGGAACTCGGCGAGCGGTCGGCGTTAACAACCGAGGAAATCGCTGTCCGGGCAAAAACGGAAGAGCGCGCCCTGGCAGACGACAAGGAAACGCGCCGGCCGAGTAGATCCGTGGGGGCTGCAGCCGAGCACTGGTATGAGTTCGGGAAGCAGGTCTCTTCGCGTACATCGCTTGTCGTGGATCCACCCGACGGCCGCATCCCACCGAAGACGCTCGGCGGGCAGACCCGTCAGATCGAGCCCAGCACGCGCCTTGGGTTCGTTGGAGGCAGCTTCAATGACGGTCCCTTCGATGGCCCCAAAGATCTGCACCTGGCGGACCGGTGCATCACGCGAGGTCTCCCCCAGACCTGGCAGCCCAGCGCTTACAACAACGGCTTCCAGATTGTCCAGAGCCCAGGATACGTGGCGCTGCTCTTCGAGCGGCTGCACGAGCACCGTATCATCCCGCTCGACGGGCGTCCGCCGCTGAACTCCGGTATCGGACAGATCTTCGGCGATTCCCGCGGGCACTGGGACGGCGACACCCTCGTCGTCGAGGTGACGAACTTCAGCGACGAGACGAACTATCGCGGATCCGGATCAACCCGCCACCTCATCGAGCGCTATACCCGCGTGGACGACGGCACCGTCAGGGTCGAGGTCACCATCGACGACCCGGCAACGTGGACGAAGCCGTGGACCATGGTGGTCAACGGCAAGCACGACCCCGACTACTGGCAGATCTTCGAGTATGCCTGTCACGAAGGCAATTACGGAATGAGAAACATCCTGAGCGCCGCTCGTAACCTCGAGAAGGCGGCGGAGGAAGGCAAATAGCGCCGCCTGATGCGACACCACGGCTCGGTTGTTCCCTTCCCGGTGACAACGGGCTGACGCCCGCCTGCGAAGTCATCGCGAGCACAGCAGGCTGCTCAAACGCCCGCCGCGTTCCACCTACAAGTCTCAGGCTTCGCGCGCCCCTGCCTTGGCGTCATCCGATGGCAGCGGTACAGCAAGCGGACGTGCGAGAATCTGTGCCACGCGGCGCGAATAGCGCAGGAGGTACTAGAAGAGCAGGAGAGCCAGATGCGCCGAATAAAGTTAGGTCGAGTCGTCGTCGCGGTCACGGCCGCCCTGCTGACCGTGTCTCCAGTCGTCGCCCAGGAGACCACGGGATATCTGCTTCCGCCACCTGACATCGTCGACATCCTAGATGCGCCTCCGATACCCCAGGTGGTCGTCAGCCCAAAGGGTGACACGGTCGCCCTGCTCTCGCGTCCGTCCATGCCATCGATCGCCGAGCTGGCGCAGCCGATGCTGAGACTGGCCGGCTACCGGCTGAATCCGCGAACCAACGGTCCGCACCGCTCGGCCGGGATCACCCGAATCACGTTGAAGAATATTGGCGACGGGGCTGAGCACGCATTCGATGCGCCACGCGAGACCTCGCTGGGACCAGTCGAGTTCTCGCCGGACGGCTCACGGTTAGTCTTCACGCTGACTCGGTACAACGGTATCGAAGTGTGGTTGATGGAAGTCGCCACGGGCAACGTACGTCCGCTCAGCGACGCCTCGATCAACGCGGCGTGGGGTGATCCCTGTGACTGGCTGGACGAGAACGCCACCGTCATCTGCACCTTCAAAGCGGCGGCGCGCGGCGTCCCGCCCGCCGCACCCGATGTCCCAGCGGGACCGAATATCCAGGAACACAGCGGTGGCGCGGCGCCGATCCGCACCTACCAGGACCTGTTGGCAAACGCGCACGACGAAGCGCTGTTCGAGTACTACTTCACGAGCCAGGTCGCCACGATTGAGATCGCCACCGGCCGCCGCACTGCGATCGGTCGTCCGGGGCTCTACCAACAGGTCAGCGCATCCCCGAGCGGCCAACACATCCTGATGGTCGAAGTTGAACGCCCGTTTTCCTGGCTGGTCACCGCCCGCAGCTTCCCGAAGGACGTCACCGTTCGGAACCGCAGCGGCGAGCGCGTCGCGACAATCGCGAGGCTTGGGCTGGCCGATGCGGTTCCGATTGGCGGCGTCCCGACTGGCCCCCGCCGCCACACCTGGAACCCAACCGAACCACACATGCTGGTCTGGACCGAAGCGCAGGACGGTGGCGATCCCAGACAGACGGTGCCGCATCGTGACCGGGTCTTCTCACTGACCGCCCCGTTCGATAGCGAGCCGACCGAGCTGGCCCGCACCGAGTTTCGCTACGGCGGAATCACCTGGACCGAGGACGGCACGGCGCTACTGACCGAGAGCGACCGGCCCACCCGGTGGACGCGCACCTGGGTACTCGCCGGCGACGGCGAACCACGCGCACTCTGGGACCGCAGCACGGAAGACCGTTATGCCAACGCCGGTGCACCGGTCACCAGACCGCGCCCCGGCGGACGTGTGATCCGCCAGACCGGTGATGCCATCTACCTGACCGGCGCAGGGTCGTCACCAGACGGTGACCGCCCATTCCTCGACCGACTCGATCTGCGTACGTTCGACACCGAGCGCCTGTTCCGAAGCGCCGACGATGCCTTCGAGGTGGTGGCCGCCGTGTTATCCGACGACGGCGGGTCGTTGTTGACACGCCGTGAGACGCGGGTTGATCCGCCGAACTACTACGTGCGTGACACCGCCAGCGGCGGCACACGAGCGATCACCAGCTTCGAGGACCCCGCGCCGCAGCTGAGCGGCATTGAGAGGGCGCTGGTGACCTACCAACGCGCCGATGGCGTGCAGCTGTCCGGCACGTTGTATCTGCCGCCCGGCTACCGCGAGGGGCAGCGCGTCCCGATGGTCATGTGGGCCTATCCGCGCGAGTTCATCGACCCGCAGCTCGCAGGACAGATCAGCGGCTCGGACAGCCGGTTCACGGCAATCCGAGGACCGTCCCACCTGCTGCTGCTGACCCAGGGCTTCGCCATCTTCGACGGGCCGACGATGCCGATCATCGGCCCAGGCGAGACCGCCAACGACACCTACGTCGAGCAGCTCGTCGCCAGCGCGCAGGCGGCCGTCGACAAGGTCGTCGACATGGGGATCACAGACCGCAACACGATCGGCGTCGGGGGGCACAGCTACGGCGCGTTCATGACGGCCAACCTGCTCGCGCACTCCGACCTATTTCAAATGGGCATCGCCCGCAGCGGCGCCTACAACCGGTCACTCACGCCGTTCGGCTTCCAGAACGAGCGCCGCACCTTCTGGGAGGCCACCGACATCTACGCGGCGATGTCGCCGTTCTTCCACGCCGACACGATCAACGAGCCGATCCTGCTGACGCACGGAGAGGCGGACAACAACTCGGGAACCTTTCCCCTCCAGTCGGCCCGGTTGTACATGGCGCTCAAGGGCCACGGAGCCACCGTCCGCTACGTGACGTTGCCGGACGAGTCGCACGGTTACGCCGGACGCGAGTCGGTGCTGCACACGGTGGCGGAGATGCTGAACTGGGCGAACACCCACGTCAGAAAGACCGGCGGCACGACCAGCTCCAGCGCCGCCAGGTAGATGCTTCGGCCCTTGGCTTCGGGCCTATGGACACGGGACGGACGATGACAATAAATGTGAGAATCTCCGGTTGACGGAGGAGCCACCATCCGACCAAGGCCGGACGTCCGAGTCCCCCGAGCGCGGCCTTACTGTCCGACGCGAAAGTCGGCCGTCCAGAGGTGCTCGCCCCACTGGATAACCAGCCCGACCTGGCCATCATCACGCGGCGCGAGATACACGGCGAGCGGCTGGTCGTCTTTGGAACCGCTCTCGCTGTGGAGCACGTCGATCTCGGTGGCGTCGAATGCCGGGTCGTGCTGGGTGCCCCACGAATCAGGTTCGTTGTTGAAGACTAGGCGCCAGTCCGTCGCGACCTTCTTCAGCCACAGCCCGTAGGAACCAGGGAAGTCTGGGGCCAGATTGTCGGTTGGCACAAGGGTGTCGCCGAATTGCAACGGGACCTCGGTTCGAAGCCGGATGACAGCCGCTTGTGTCAACTGGACGAGACCGCCATCCGCGATCGACTCGAGCGCGACGTAGTCGTCGCCGTCGGTCCCGAGCTCCTTCTGGAACAGAATCTGAATGTGGCCTCCGTCGGGGGTCACGAGCGCCGTCTCGTTCCGGGTAGCGAGCGCGGCGCCTCGGTAGCGAGCGCTGGTATCCGAGTCGCGAGTCAGACTGCTCGCCGGACCGACGTTGGATGTGCGTTCCGGCGTCGGACTACTCGGGAGGGTCACAAAGTTGAAGTCGGAAGTCCAGTGGTTCGTGCCCCACCGTATCGCCAGTTGTCCGCTGTTCTCCCCGTCCGGCACGAGTGTTGCCGTCAGCATGTCCGCCGACGCGGTCCTCGGCCGGTGTGTCAGCGGGATGCGACCGGGGGCGGCCGGCTCGGTCTCATCCTCGCCGTCCTTGTCAGCCGTATCAGCGGGGCGGACGTCGAGAGCCCACCCATCCCTGTCGCGGGTCAGCCAGAGCTCGTGGCTCGGCCCGGACGACGGTGCTTTCACCGGATCCGGACCCGGACCGAGGGTCCCGATGTTCAGCGCCCGGTGGCCCTCCAGCCGACCCAGGTGCACTGCTGACTCGGCAGCACCTGGCAGCCACGTCAGGAGAGCGGAAAATGCCGGGTCGTCTGCTCGTAACGCGGGTTCGTGTGCAACGCTGATTTGCCGCGCGCCGAGCGTCAACTGGTAGGTGATCAGGCCGTCTGGGTCGGCGCCGGATTGTCCAGCCTCTGCACTGACACCCAACGTTCCCAGAGCGGCAGCCAAGCCGATCGCGATCAGATGGGGGCGCCAGAAGTGCATGGCGGTCAGGAAAGTAGGTCTGGTAAGCCCAGGTTCAACGCGAAGCGGGGCTCTGGGCAAAGCCGCCTAGCCAAGGAAAGCTTCGCTAGTTCTGCTGGTCGGTCGTTGTGGTGTCCGTGTCCGTCGCTTCGATTTCGACCGCGTACCCGATGAAACCCAGCGACATTTCATCGTCGGTTCGCGGACCGTGCCCGGGTGACTCGTCCGAACGAAAGTCATAGCGCGCAGCGCGCTCCGGCGAATTGTCGTACCACATGCTGACACCGATGCGGGTGCCCTTGGGCAATAGCTTCGGCTCCTTGTACTTGTAGGTCTCCTGCCAGTCCTGGGAATAGCCCGGTACGTCGAGCAGCAACTCTTCGCGGCCGTCGGGATAAATCGCGGTGTAGCGTGACGCCTTGGCGCGCAGGTGCCCGTGTGGCCAGTAGGTCAGTACGTAAGTGTCTGATTCCAGCGTTCGTGAAGTCCCGACGCGATAATTGGCGTGATTAGGCGGAATCTCGAAACCGGTATTGCCGATTGAATCATTGGTCACCCGATACCGTACCGGCCGCTCTTCGACGAAGAAAGCGATCTTGGGCTGCGTCCAGACACCGGTGTCCGGACCCGGTCGCTTGTGGTAGTGCATGTTGAAGATGATGGTCGACGCCGCCTCGAGCTGCAGCCCGAAGCCGTCTGGCAGCATGACTGCTTCTGCGCCCTCGGCAATGCAGGTCAGCAACTGGCCCGTGCCTGCGGCCCCTTCCTCGGCGACGACATCCTCTATCGACGTGTCGTCCTTGCGCGACGCCCGGACGAATCCGCACATGTGGTGCGCGACACCGTCAGCGCCGGTCTTGAATTCCCAGCCCCGAATCCAGACATCGTCCGGGAGGTCCGCCTCGGTCAGTGTCTTGAAGAAACTGATGTTGAGGTCGTAGATGTCGTCGTCGATGAAGTAGGGCTCCTCCACCTGGAAGACAAAGTCTGGCGTCCCCAGCGACCAGCCACCACTCGTGGCCTCGTCGAAGTAGCGCGGAGCCGGTGCATCGGCCTTGTCCCCGGCCGGCGCCCCGGCGTCGACCCAGCTCACAATTGTGCCGATTTCCTCATCCGTCAGGCCGCGCTCGTTCGAGAATACGCCCGTGGGCGCCGAGGCAAACCAGGGCGGCATCTCGTGCGCCTGGACCTTTCTCGCGATCGCGCGTGCCCACGGCCTGGTCTCCTCAAAGCTCATGAATGGCATTGGCGCGACGACACCACCAAGATTCAGCCCCTCAGCTCGGTGGCAGCTTTGGCAGTTGTCCTGGATGATTGGCAGGACATCACTGTAGTACGTCGCGTCCGCCTCGTTGGCCGCATGGCTGGATGCGGCAAGAACAGGAAATACAGTCAACAGCATCACGACGACGCTTGTACCCATCGGGATTCTCATCAGGGGCCTCTTTCGTTGCTCCGCCCGCGAACAGGGTTTCGGTAAGTCGTATCACGAAGCCTGACCCGTGCGCAATCATCAAGACCGTTCGCACGCGGACCACTCCGGTTACAGTCGTCGCTCTCGCGTCTCATGTCAGAGGCCCTCGGCGTCCGGACTTTGTTCATCGAGCCGGGCAGCCCGAGGGGAAACAGCAACGTCGAATCGTTCACCGGCAAGTTGCGGAATGAACTATTGGACCCCGAGAGGGCCTACACGCTCGCGGAAGCGAAAATCTTGATCGAAGGGTGGCGCCGAAGTACAACACGGTACGGTCGCACAGTGCGCTGGGCTATCGTCCGCCACCGCCCGAGGCCGTCAGACCGGCGTTAATTGGCGGATTCCTCGTCAGCATGATCACCGGAGCGATGTTTCTTTTCACCGAACCTGACCAATATATCCTCAACCCCGCGTTTCATTTCAAGATGCTGTTCATGGCGCTTGCGGGAGTCAACTCTAGCGCAAGCCGGCGAACGGCGTTCCGCCGTTTCCCATGGCCCACGTCATCCCTTCGATCAGGTGGCGCTGATAGCGGGCGTCATCCCAGACCTCCGGCCGATGGCCGAGTGCGGTGTAGAACACCCGGCCTGACCCTTCGCTGCGCGTCCAGGCGAGCGCGAAGTCGCTGTCGGTTCTGTTGATCCCGGATGCCGCCATGTCGACGGATGCGACGTCCAAGCTCAGGAGGACGTGGACACCTGAGCGTGACCAGTCGCGGAATTGATAGATCTCGTCGTCGATCCGAAACGACGCTCCCAGGTGTCGCGTGCTGGGGTGGTCCTGATCCTCAACGTTGACCGCGACCTCCTGTCGCCAAGGGTGGCCGTCGAAGTAGCCGCCGATGAGGGCCAGGTAGCCGGGCCACTCGTAGAACGTATCCGTGGCGCTGTGTACGCCAACGAAGCCGCCGCCGCCTCGAACGTAGGCCAGGAGCGCGGCCTTTTGAGCATCGTTCATCGGCAGCTCTCCGGTCGTGTAGAAGACGACGGCGTCGTACCGGTCGAGCGCGAGCGCTGTCAGCGTCGAGGCGTCGTGTGACACGGTCACGTCGAACCGTTCCGACTCGGCACCGATGCGCCGCATGATTCCCTCGGAATGGGCGAGGACCGGGTGTGCGAACCCGGCCGACTGCGTGAGGTACAACACCTGACTTGGCGCCGCGCGGAGGCCGTTCGTCCCACCGTTGCCAAGTGCCGACGCGGTCAGCAGCAGAACCAGGGGAAGGGCAACAGGAGAGGCGATGCGGTGCCCACTGCTGCGACGGTCGCGGGGGATGCCAGACAGTATTCGAAACATCGGTGGACCTCCTGTGATGCCGTTTTCCGCTACACGTCGCAGAGCTCGACCGCTTCGCGGAGGGACGTCATAGGATCTCGCGTCGGGATGAACTCGTGTGCGAGGAATCCCTGGTAGCCGGTCTCGACGATCGCGCGGCAGATGGCCGGCCAGTTGAGCTCCTGCGTGTCGTCGAGCTCGTGCCGGCCCGGTACTCCGGCCGTGTGGTAGTGGGCGATGTGCTGGTGGTTGTCGCGGATGGTGCGGATGACGTCTCCCTCCATGACCTGCATGTGGTAGATGTCATACAGCAACTTCACGCGTGGTGAGTCCACACGTGCGATCACCTCCACGCCGAACGGCGTCCGGTCACCGTGGTAATCGGGGTGATTCACCTTGCTGTTGAGCAGCTCCACGACGACCGTGACGTTCTCGCTTTCCGCAATCGGTGCCACGCGCTCGAGTACCGCCACGCAATTGTCGATGCCTTCCGCGTCGGTAAGCTCCCGGCGGTTACCGAAGAAGACAATCACCTGCGGAACGCCAGCAGCCGCGGCCTTGGGGATGTTCTGTTCCATACCCCGGACGATCATGTCGTGGTTGGCCGGATCGTTGAGGCCGTCGGCGATACTCCCGGCATCGGCGTACCCGGTCGAGCATGTCAACCCGTGGTCTCTGGCTATCGCCCATTCATCTGGTTGAAGCAGGTCGACCGCGCTCAGGCCGAGGTTGGAGACCTTCGTGAAGAAATCGGGGAGCGGGATGTCGCGGTAGCACCATTGGCAGACCGACTGCGTCAGCCGCCCGCCCTGTGCCGTCCTCGCCGCCGCAGGCTCTATGCCGAGCTCCGCGACGCCGACACCCACCGCCGCCGCGCCCACGAGCTCGATCGCCTGTCGCCTGGTTACGTCGGTCATCGGTTAGGCTCCCGTTCTTGAATTACGGTCATTCTACTTGGTCAGGTATCCTAGCAGGCCGTGCCGCGGGTCGCGGGTGGCCCGCCAACGCATTATGGCGGTTCTTGGTCTCGACGTCGGAACGACCGGGTCACGTGCGGTGCTCGTCGCCGCAGATGGCCGGCTGGTGGCGACCGCCACCGAGTCGCATGAGCCCTTCTCGTCACCGCAGACGGGATGGGCCGAGCAGCATCCAGATGATTGGTGGCGCGCCGCCAGCGCCGCCGTGCGGTCGGTGCTGAGCGACGCCGACTCCGCTTCCGTTTCCGTGGACGCCATCGGACTCTCGGGACAGATGCACGGCGCGGTGCTGCTGGACGGTGACGGCGGCGTCGTGCGGCCGGCAATCATCTGGTGCGACCAGCGCACCGACGAGCAGTGTCGCTGGTTGACCGAACGCGTCGGCGCCGCCCGTCTCATCCAGCTGGTCTCGAATCCGGCGCTGACCGGATTCACGCTGCCCAAGCTCCTGTGGGTCCGCTCCCACGAGCCTCGCTCGTGGGAGCGCATCCGCACTGTGATGCTGCCGAAGGACTACGTTCGGTTTCGGCTCACCGGCGAGCGGGCCACCGACGTTGCGGACGCGTCAGGGACGCTGATGTTCGATGTGGCCCACCGCACGTGGTCGTCCGACGTGCTCGAGGCCGCTGAGATTGACGCGGCGTGGCTCCCGTCGGTGCACGAAGGACCGGCCGTAACGGGCCAGGTGGACGCCGGTGGCGAACGGGCCACGGGACTTCGCGCCGGCACCCCCGTGGTCGCCGGTAGTGGCGACCAGGCGGCCGGAGCGGTCGGCATGGGGATCGTCAGACCGGGCACGGTGAGCGCCACGATCGGCACCTCCGGCGTAGTGTTCGCGGCGACGGACCGACCGGCGCTGGATGCGCGCGGACGCGTGCATACCTTTTGTCACGCGGTACCAGATCGTTGGCATGTGATGGGCGTGACGCAGGGCGCGGGTTTGTCGCTGCGCTGGTTCAGGGAGACGTTCGGCCTGGGCGACATGGCGGAAGACGACGGCCGCGATCCATACGACCGCCTCTGCGCGGAGGCGGCGACCGCGCCGGCCGGCGCGGATGGCGTGATGTGGGCGCCGTATCTCATGGGCGAGCGCACACCGCACCTCGACCCTCACGCGCGCGCCGCCCTGGTCGGGCTGTCGGCCTCGCACGGTCGCGCGCACGTCACGCGGGCAATTCTCGAGGGTGTCGCGTTCAGCCTGCGGGACAGCCTGACAATCTTCGAGGAGATGAGGGTGCCCACCACTCGTATTCGACTCGGTGGCGGAGGTGCGCGATCGTCGCTCTGGCGACAAATCCAGGCCGACGTGTACGGCCAGGCCGTGGAGGTGCTCGCGGCCGAGGAGGGCGCCGCCTACGGTGCCGCGCTGCTGGCCGGCGTGGGCGCCGGGGTATGGAGCTCGGTCGACGAGGCCTGCGATCGCGTCGTCAGGGTGGCCGACACGATCCGGCCAACACCGGACCACGTCGCGATCCTCGAAGAGCGCTATACGCAGTTCCGCACGCTGTATCATGCGCTACACTCCGCAGGCTAGCCCCGAAGGCAGATTCTCATGGCGCACGACCCTTACGAGCCACGCCCCGCGGACAAGTTCTCGTTCGGTCTGTGGACGGTCGGCAATCCTGGTCGCGACTCGTTCGGCGATCCGGTGCGTCCGCGGCTGACGCCGGTGCAGATCGTCGACCTGCTCGCCGAGGTGGGCGCCTGGGGCGTCAACCTGCACGACAACGACCTGGTGCCAATCGACGCCACGGCGCCAGACCGCGACCGGATCGTCCGCGAGTTTCGGCAGGCGTGTGACGATCGGGGGCTCGTCGTGCCGATGGCGACGACGAACCTGTTCACTGATCCAGCGTTCAAGGACGGTGCGTTCACCGCGAACGACTCGGCGGTGCGCGCACTCGCTGTGCAGAAGGCGATGGGGGCGATGGATCTCGGCGCCGAGCTGGGCGCAAAGATCTTCGTCATGTGGGGCGGACGCGAGGGAACGGAGACCGACGGCTGTCGTCGGCCGGACGTCGCGGTGCAACGGCTCAGGGAGGCGGTCAATTTCCTGTGCGAATACTCGATCGCCAACGGCTACGACTACCGGTTTGCCCTGGAGGCCAAGCCGAACGAGCCGCGGAGCGACATCTACATGCCCACGACCGGGGCCTACCTGGGGTTCATCGCCACGCTCGACCATCCTGAGCTCGTGGGTGTGAATCCGGAGGTGGCGCATGAACACATGGCCGGGCTGAACATGACTCATGCCGTGGCGCAGGCGTGGGAGGCCGGCAAGCTGTTTCACGTCGACCTCAACGATCAGGTGATCGGCCGATACGACCAGGATTTTCGTTTCGGCGCGGCCAACCCGAAGGCCGCGTTCTGGCTCGTCAAGTTTCTGGAGGACGTGGGATACGACGGTCCACGCCACTTCGACGCCCACGCCTATCGCACGGAGGGCCTCGAAGGGGTCAAGGACTTCGCGCGCGGATGCATGCGGACCTACTTGATTCTAAAAGACAAGGCGGCGCGGTGGCAGGCCGACCCGGATATCCGTGAGATGCTCGCGGCGCTCGACGTGCCGTCGCAGCCGTCTCCACCGGTGGGTACCTACTGCGCCGAGGCCGCCCAGGCCCTCAAGGCCCAGACGTTCGACCGGCAGGTAATGGGGGAGCGTGAGCTGGCGTACGAGCGCTTGGATCAGCTCACGATCGAGATCCTACTGGGCGTGCGGTAGGGCGAACGCGACGTAGGTGCTTCCTGACGGCGTGCCCATCTTGCCGCCACCGGCCGCGATCACCACGTACTGCCGCCCATCGACGGCGTAGGTCGCGGGCGTTGCGTATCCGCCCGCTGGCAATGCCGCCTCCCACAGCAGCTCACCCGAGGTCTTGTCGTAGGCGTGCAGCCGCTCATCCTGTGTGCCGCCGATGAAGACGAGTCCACCGGACGTGACCACCGGCCCGCCGTAATTCTCGGTCCCCGTCTTCGGTATGCCCCGGGCGGTCAGCTCCGTGTGCTCGCCATGCACGACCTGCCAGAGCTGCTCGCCCGTGTCGAGGTCGATCGCCGTGACCGTGCCCCAAGGCGGCTCGATCGCGGGATACCCATCGGGGTCGACGAACCGGGTGTACCCGCTCAAGACATATCGCGATTCTGTTGATGCAGGCGCTGCCTGCCTCGCCAGCGGGTCGGACGCGTCGGAGTCGTACAGATACGCCAGCAGCGCATCGATCTCGTTGTCACCCAGGTGACCATGCGACGGCATGTACCCCTTGCCCTCGACAACGATTGCGCGCGCCTCGATCTCCGACTGGCGTCCGGCGAGGCTCGTGAGCGCGGGATAGATTCCGAGCGCATCGCCCTGCTTGTCGACGCCGTGGCAGTGGAGGCAGTTGTTGGCGTACACCCGGTGGCCACGCGTCGCGAGGAGGCCGTCGCCCCCCGGCGGGATCTCGAACAGTTGCAGGATCCACGGCATCTCGCTCGCGTTGGCGTAGAAGATGTTCGTATCCGGGTCGACGGCGGCGCCGCCCCATTCGCCGCCGCCATCGAGACCGGGCATGATGACGGTGCCCGCCAGGCTCGGCGGCATGAATGCCTCACCGGTGTGCATCCGCGTCAATCGCTCGCGGACGTAACGGGTGGACTCTGGTGAGATCTTGGTGATGGTGTCGAGGGTCACGGTCTGCCTGGCAAATGGCGCGGGCACGCTTGGCACGGGTTGGGTCGGCCAGGCCTCCTCGCCCGGCACGTCCGATGGGGCGACCGGCCGCTCTTCGATCGGAAAGAGGGGCTCGCCGGTGTCGCGATCGAGGACGAACAGGTGCGCGGACTTCGTCATCTGTACGATGGCGTCGCGCGGCTGGCCGTCCCGCGTGAGCGTGACCAGCGTTGGTGGCGCCGGGAAGTCGCGGTCGAACAGGTCGTGGTGGACCCCCTGGAAGTGCCAGATGCGTTCGCCGGTCCGGGCGTCCAAGGCGAGCAGCGTGTTGGCGAAAAGGTTCTCCCCGAGGCGGTCCCCGCCGTAGAAGTCGGCCGCCGCCGACCCAGTCGGGACGAACACGATCCCGCGCTCTGGATCGACGGTCATGCCGCCCCAGTTGTTCGCGCCGCCCAGCCGCTGGCGCGCATCGGCCGGCCAGGTGTCGGCGCCGAACTGGCCGGGCCGAGGAATCGTGTGGAAGGTCCACGCGATCTCTCCGGTCCGCACGTTGAACGCCCGGATATCACCCGGTGCGGCGGGATTGCCTTCGGATACCCGGGTCGGGACGATCAGGAGGTCCTCGAACACGCTGCCTGGCGTATTCGAACCCACGAACAGATCGCTCGCATCACGGTCGGCGAACCCAGCTTTCAGATCGACCATGCCTCTGGTGCCGAAGCTGTCGATGAGGAGTCCGCTGCGTGCATCGACCGCCAGGAGGCTGGCGCCGACGGCAAAGAAAATGCGTGCGTCGTCGCCGTCTGACCAGTAGGTGACGCCTCTGTTGATGCCGAGGCTGCCGGGGACGACACCAGACTCAGAGGGATCGAACCGCCAGAGCTCTTCGCCGGTGCCGGCGTTCAGGGCGAAAATTGCGAGAGTCGGGGAGCTCGCGTAGAGCACACCGTCGACGATGATCGGGTTACATTGGATCTGCGAGCGTCCATCGTCGCTCGCGTCACCAGCGTCGTACGTCCACGCGATCTCGAGCGCATCGACGTTCTCGGGGGTGATCTGATCGAGCGCGGAGTACTGATCGTGCCCGAGTCCCAGGTAGACCGGCCAATCGCCGTTGCGGTTGTCCATGGCGGGGTCGTGGCAGGCGGCCGTCACGAGGACGAGGATGCCACCCATGAGGCAACTCGTGACGGCAAGGTGCCGGGCGCGGGACTGGATCATGCCCGACAGCGTACCCCCGTCGCCCCCGGTTGTCACCCATCGCCGCGCCAGTTGTGATATCTCTGTGCACCTATGGCGCGACATGTGACCTTGTTTACGGGACAGTGGGCGGACCTTCCCTTGGCAGAGCTCGCCCCGAAGGCCAGCAGTTTCGGCTTCGACGGGCTGGAGCTCGCCTGTTGGGGGGACCACCTGGACGTCGACCGCGCGGCAACGGATCACGCGTACTGCGATGAGCAGAAGGCGTTGCTCGCCGATCACGGCCTGGGCTGCTGGGCAATTTCGAATCATCTGGCCGGGCAGCTTGTGTGCGATCCGAACGACGACCGGTCGGATGCCTTCGCGCCCGAGGCGGTGCACGGAGACCCTGAGGCCAAGCGACAGTGGGCGGTAGAGGCGATGAAGAACACCGCCCGCGCAGCCGGCAACCTCGGCGTCTCTGTCGTCTCCGGATTTACCGGTTCGTCGATCTGGCATCTGCTGTACTCGTTTCCGCCCGTAACGGCGGCTATGGTCGACGAAGGGTACGAGCGCTTCGCGGAGTTGTGGAATCCGATCCTCGACGTGTTCGACGAGTCCGGTGTGCGGTTTGCCCTGGAGGTCCACCCGACCGAGATCGCCTACGATATCGTGAGCGCGCGGCGGGCCCTCGACGCCATCGGAGGCCGGGCAGCATTCGGATTCAACTTCGACCCCAGTCACCTGCACTGGCAAGGTGTCGAGCCGCCACGGTTCATCGACGAGTTCGCGGACCGGATCTACCACGTACATATGAAGGATGCCGCCGTCACCCTGGATGGCCGGACCGGCATCCTGTCGTCGCACCTCCCATTCGGCTCCGCGAACCGCGGGTGGGACTTCCGGTCGGTCGGTCGCGGGGACGTGGACTTCGAGGCGATCATTCGCGCGCTGAACCGCATCGGCTACAACGGTCCGCTGTCGGTCGAGTGGGAGGATTCGGGAATGGACCGCGAACACGGTGCGCGCGAGTCCTGCGAGTTCGTCAAGGGGATCGACTTCGCACCGTCGGCGATCGCGTTCGACGCCGCCTTTGAAGAATGACACAGCCCCACACGTTACGGATGGGCATGGTCGGTGGGGGCCCGGGCGCCTTCATCGGCGACGTCCATCGCCGGGCCGCGTGCCTCGACGGCGACGTCGAGCTCGTGGCCGGAGCGTTCTCGGCAAGCCCTGCGAAGTCGCGTCGGATGGGGCGAGAGCTAGGGCTGCACCACGCCCGATGCTATCGCTCGTACGCCGAGATGGTCGAGCGTGAGCTCGCGCTGCCTGATGCCGAACGCATCGACTTCGTCTCGATCGTGACGCCGAACCACGTGCATTTCCCGGTGGCCCAGGCGTTTCTCGCGGCCGGGTTCCACGTAGTGTGTGACAAGCCGATGACCCTCGATGTGCCGGAAGCGCGCCGGCTCAAGACGCTCGTGGCGAAGTCGCGGCGCGTGTTCGCGCTGACGCACAACTACACCGGTTATCCGATGGTCAAGCTGGCACGCGACCTCGTGCGTCAGCGGGCGTTGGGACCGCTTCGGAAAATCGTGGTGCAGTACCCGCAGGGGTGGCTCGCGACCAGGCTCGAACAGACGGGGCACAAGCAGGCCGCTTGGCGCACCGATCCCAAACGGAGCGGTGCCGCCGGATGCATCGGCGACATCGGGACGCACGCGGAGAACCTGGCCGAGTACATCACCGGCTTGAGGATCATCGAACTCTCGTCCGACCTCACCACCTTCGTGCGCGGCCGACGTCTGGACGACGACGGCAGCGTGCTGCTTCGGTTCCAGCGCGGGGTCCGCGGTCTCTTGTTTGCCAGTCAGGTCTCGGTTGGCGAGGAGAACGGTCTGGCGATATCGGTCTACGGGGAGGACAAGGGCCTGGAGTGGCGCCAGGAGAATCCGAACGTCCTGCGAGTCAAGTCGCAGAACGGCCCCCTCGAGGTCTGGAGTCGCGGACATCCCTACGTGGCGGAGCGAAGCCCGGCCGCCGCAAGAGCCACTCGGCTACCGGCCGGGCACCCTGAAGCCTTCCTCGAGGCGTTCGCCAACGTCTATCGCAACGCAGCCGATACGATCCGCGCCCGGAAGACGCGGACTCGGGCGGACCCGCTGGCGCTGGACTTTCCCACGGCGGACGACGGACTCCGTGGGATGCTGTTCATCGAGGCGGTGGTGAGGAGCTCTCGGTCGGCGCGGAAGTGGCTAAAAGTTCCACGCTAGCGCTCCGCAGATCGAGGCCATCGGCCGGTTCTTCTGGGATCTCTTCGTGGAGCGTCCAAAGTACGGTGCGTTCGACCTGACCCATGGCACGGTGATCGACGAGAACGTGTACATCACGTGGGCGCCGGAAAGCGAGGGCGGCGCCGACGATCTCGCGGCATTCCAGCTGGTGTATAAAACTGAGTCGCTGGCCGATCGCAGTGTGACGATAGAATCCTCAGCAGCTGACTCGAGACGAGAGGCAATCATGCGAAGGCGAATGACTCCGGAGCTCGGAGTGGCGGGCGTAGTGGCGCTGCTGGCCGCGGGACTGGTGTGGACCGGTCCTGTGCTCACGGCTCAGGTCTCGATGGACGGCGACGACATCGGCGGGGTCGTGCGCAGCGCGGACGGTCCGGAGGCCGGTGTCTGGGTCATCGCCGAAACGAATGACTTCGCCACCCTGTATCGCAAGACCGTGGTGACCGATGACGCAGGCCGCTATGTCGTGCCGGACCTTCCGAACGCGCACTACCGAGTCTGGGTCCGCGGGTATGGCTTGAAGGACTCCGAGCCGGTGTCCGGCTCCCCTGGGTCCATGCTGGATCTGCGGGCAGTGCTGGCGTCCACTCCGCGGGAGGCGGCCCAGATCTACCCAGCCAACTACTGGTACTCCATGGTCGAGGTACCGCCACACACCGACTTCCCGGGAACCGGGGAGAGCGGCAACGGAATCTCGCCGCGCATGCAAAACCAGGCAGCGTGGATTGACGGGCTGAAGCAGGGGTGCCAGCTCTGTCACCAACTTGGCAATCAAGCCACCCGGGAAGTACTGAACCCGGCGGACTTCGATTCGACCGAGGCGGCCTGGGCACACCGAGTCCAGACCGGTCAACGCGGGAATCTGATGAGCGGCGGGCTTCGCCGATTCGGCGCCGAGCGGGTCGTCGCGATGTATGCCAGCTGGACCGACCGGATCATGGCCGGCGAGCTACCGCCCGTCCCACCGCGTCCGCACGGACGCGAGCGCAACGTCGTGCTGACCATGTGGGAATGGGGGGGCGCCACCGGATACATTCACGACGAGGTCGCAACCGACAAGCGCAACCCACGGGTGAACGCCGATGGGCCGATCTATGGGGTGGACTTCGCCAACGACGGGCTCGTGTGGGTCGACCCGACCACGAACGTCACGCGGCAAGTCTCGATTCCGGTTCGCGAGAATCCCGGAGAAGGCGACTTCAGGTCCTACATCGACCAGGAAAACCTGGAGCCGTCGATCTACTGGGGCGACGAGCTCATCTGGAACAACCCGGGGAACCCACACAACCCGATGATGGACGGCCAAGGGCGGGTCTGGGTGACTCACCAGATTCGAGGCCCCGGCAACCCACCGTGGTGCCAGGAGGGCTCGAGCAACCCCTATGCCCAGCACTATCCACTCACGCGCGCGGCCCGTCACATCGCCTACTACGACCCGGCCAGCGAGGAGGTCGAGCTCATCGACACCTGTTTCAACACCCACCATCTGCAGTTCGGGTTCGAGGCGAGCGAGCGGCTGTATCTCAGCTCGGTGGCATCGGTCATCGGTTGGCTCGATGTCGAGGTCTACGAGGACACCGGTGACGCCCAGGCGGCGCAGGGCTGGTGTCCGATCATCGTCGATACCAACGGCGACGGCCGCATCACCGAATGGGCAAGTCGGGGCGACGCGCTCGACCCTGGCAAAGACACGGAGATGGGCGGCGGCTGGTATGGCATCGTGCCAGACCCGACCGAAGACAGCGTCGTCTGGGCCGCCTCAGGTGGGGTGCCGGGACAGATCGCGCGGCTCGATCTCGGCAGCAACCCGCCTGAGACCTGTATCGCCGAGTACTATCAGCCGCCGTTCGAGAACCCGAACGCGCCCATCCAGGGGTACTCGCCGCGCGGCATCGACATCACGACCGACGGCATCATCTGGACGGCGCTCTCGGGCAGCGGCCATATGGCGAGCTTCGACCGCAGTCGGTGCGCCGTGCTGAATGGCCCGACCGCCACCGGTCAGCACTGCCCCGATGGCTGGACGCTGCATGCGACCCCGGGCCCGCAGATGACTGGGGTCACCGACCACGGCAGTGCCGACTTCCACTACTACAGCTGGGTGGATCAGCACGACACGCTGGGTCTCGGCAAGAACATCCCGATCGCAACCGGCAGCACGTCGGACTCGCTGCTCGCGTTCATGCCAGAGGAGCAGGAGTACGTGATCCTGCGGGTCCCCTACCCACTGGGATTCTACTCACGCGGCATGGACGGACGCATTGACGACCCAACGGCCGGCTGGAAAGGCCGCGGCGTCTGGGCCGACTACGGCACCAACGCGGTCTGGCACAACGAAGGGGGCAAGGGAACTCAGGGCAACCTGGTGAAGTTCCAGATACGACCCGACCCGTTGGCGCACTAGCGAGACTGCGCGGCCAGATGTCGGCCGCCTACACACTCGAGCACATCGAGACGGCCCTCGGGGCGTTCCGGTGGCTTTGGGACGAGCGCTAGCCCGTTCCACCGGCTGCCACACTTGGGTCAACCGACCAGACACCGCAGCCGCACGCCCCAGAGAAAGGCTCAGTCATGACCCGCGTCACGACCCTGTTGCTGGCAACGCTCATCGTGCTGGCGCCGCGAGTCTCCTACGACCGGCTCGAGAACCTCGATCCCCAGCTCGACGCGCTGCTCCAGGAATTGAACGGCGTGCTGGAATCGGACCTCGAGGCCTTCAACGACCTCGTCCGGAGCAAGGGCGAACCACCCGTGGTCGTCAACCGGCCGTAGTGGCCCCGAACATGAGGACGGTCGCATTCGGCCGCCGGACGATAGGAAAGATCAGCCCCCCCCCGTTGGCGTACGAGCCACTACTGGACGCCCCGCGAGCGTGCCGCGAGAAGCCCGGATGTCATATGATCGGCGTCGCATCGAACGGCTACGAGAGGTCATCCATGGAGCACACGGCAAATTTCTTCGTCGGTCAGGTCGTCCATCATCACCGCTTCGACTATCGGGGCGTCGTGTATGACGTCGATGCTACGTTTCAGGGCACCGACGAGTGGTACGACGCCGTTGCTCGTTCGCGCCCACCCAAGGACCAGCCCTGGTATCACGTGCTGGTCGACCGGGGCGGCCACGTAACCTATGTGGCCGAGCGACACCTTGAATCCGACACCGTCGGCGACCCAATCGACCACCCAGCAGTTGGAGAACTTTTCGGATCCTTCACCGACGGACGGTACGCGTTGAAGCAGCGCGTGCAATAGCGACCCTCATCGAGAGGTCCAAAGCGTGGTCTTCACGGCGAAGATGTTGTCGCCGGTGACGGTCAACGAATCGAAGAGATCGCCGAGTCCCACGTGCCGCCCGTCTGAAACCAGGCTCTCGCGGTTTTGCTGCCACACAACAAACAGCGTGCTCCCTGGACGCCATTCCCAACGCAGCACGACGTTGCTCCGGAACGAGCGAACATTGAAATCGCGGTTCGACAGGGTGAATGTGTCATCACCATCGGTGACGATGTAGCTGCCATCCGCCAACCGTTCGATTGCCGTGCCGTCCTCCCCATAGAGACGGAGCTCGCGCGCACCGGGCTCCAGCGTTTCGCCGAAGCCGCCATACCGCCCGCTCGCGGCGAAGGGCTCCGCGTAGACATCGAGCGTCAGATCCGGCATGAAGGTGTAGCTGAGCCGCATCTGCATGGAGAGGGTCGTCCGGTCGGGCAATCCGAACACATAACGGGTGCCGAACGTCTCGGGCCGGCCGCCGGATAGCGTCGTCAGATACTGCCGGTTGATCGGCCCGCTGAACGTGGCGCGGGCGCCGTGCTCGTTACGATAGTTCGGCTGGACCGAAAGTTGTAGTGACGGCGAGGGACGAACGGACAGACTCGCACCCACTCGCCACATCGAGTCGCCGAGCTCGTTCGACTGGTACTGTGTACTCCCGCTCCAGCGCGTCTGCGAGCCCACCCGATTCCGCAGCGACCAATTGACGCTCCACCCGAGCGGAACCCCCATGACAGGACCTCCGCGGGTCAGCTGCGCATCCAGCCCGCGTAAGTACCGGGTGATGCCGACGCTCGTCGACCAAAAATTCAGGAACGTGAGGCTGGTATTGACGCCCAGGTTGTACCGATTGCCCAGAGCGCGGTCGAAGTAGGAGTAGTGACTCAGGGTCGGACCGAACGAGTACCCCCGGAAAAACCGACCTGGCACCGTCTCCCGGTAGGTCAGCTGCGCCCGCGCCGAGTAGTCGCCGGCAAAATTCAGGCGGCCGAAGTCGCTGGGCTCGAACTCGGGCGACTCGATCATCACGTTGGCGTTCCACAGCCAGTGGCGACCGGCAATCTTGTTGATCCGCCCGGTCACCTGCAGACCGTCGAGCGCCCGCCGGGTCGGGTCGAACCGGATGACCGGCTGGTCCACACGCTGGAACAAGTGCGAGTTCCGCAGCTGATATCCGGTGATGGCATCCGGCTCGCCATCGATGTGGGTGAGCCCGACGTTAAAGGATGCCTCATACGTGCGGTCGGCGAATCGGATCCGAGCATCGGCACCCCCGGTCAGCGCGTTCCTGCTGAGGACCTGAGCGAGCGGGTCGTCCGGATCCATGCCGCGGTGCACGGCCGTCAGGTGCGCACCGAAAGTCGAGCCCTGGTCTCCGAACTCCTGAATGACTCGCACCACGCCCCACCCGGACCGCGGTGCCACCTGGGTACGGCCACGCAGCCCATCGGTCGACGTCCGCACGAATTCCTGGTCGGTCACCGCACCGAGCAAGCCGACTGATGTGCCCGACGCCAGCCGTCCCGTCAATTTGGCCGCTCCGAGAATGGTCGCCGTGCTGGGACGGTCCACGTAATCACCGACGGCAGACCCGCTCGGCCGAGCGCCGATCCGCCGCGAGTAGTAGTAATTTCCCGTGCCGGCGGTGAGCACGTCGTTGCCTTCGAGAAAGAACGGCCGGCGCTCGGGAAATATTGTCTCGAACACCGTCAGGTTCACCTCGGCGGGGTCCGCCTCGATCTGTCCGAAGTCAGGGTTGACCGCGACATCCAGCGTGAGATTGGACCCAACGCCGTACTTGAGATCGGCACCTGCGCGCACCCCGATATTTTTCCCATCGTCGAACGGATTGTTCGGGTCGCGCTCTCCAGTCACCTGCGAGGAGCCAGCGACGTAAGGCACGACCTCGAGACGCCCGCGCGGCTCGACGCCCGCGATGCCACGCAGCTCACCGAATCGTGACGCCCAGCCGCTTTCGGTCCGGCGCACGAGCGTCCAATAGTTTTCCTCGTTGTGTGCCGGCACGTCCCGTTTGATGTTCAGGCCGAAGACACGCTCGTCCCGCTCATTGAACCGCAGCTGCGAGAACGGCAGCCTGAGCTCGGCCGTCCACCCGTCGTCGGTGACGACGGTGCGGGCCTGCCACACCGGGTCGTATTCCGTGTCCCTGTCGTTCTGCTCGTCCCTTGGGTGATAGTGGTCGAGTCGCACGCCCGCCGCGGTCACCCCGAACATGTAGGCTGTGCGGCGGTCGTGGTAGGTGTCGAGCTCGATCTGAATCGACTCGGACTGCCCCCCATCGTCCCGCCGGCTGAGCGGCGCCTGGACCGGTTCCGTGCTGAACATCCTGGCGCCGACATACAAGGCGCTGTTGTCATAGGCAAACCGCACCTCCATCCGATCGGTCGGTGCGGCGCCCTCGTCCGGTTCGGCCTGCACAAAAGCGGTGACCGCCGGGGCTGTGTGCCAGATTGGCTCGTCCAGCGTGCCATCGACACGGATACCCCCGTCCATCACCCGCTCGGCGATCGCCTGCTTCGGCCCGGCCGCCGGTGCCTGCGCGCACAGTGCTGGCCGGGCGGTCAGCGTGGCGACCAGGACGGCGCCGAGCACGGTGCCTAGCCGATTCCGTGCTCCGTTGACGAAGACCGGCCCACGACGTACGGCAATATCACTGATTGCGTAGCGACAGGTCATGAAGGTGAGATGCGCGCGGCCTCGACCGGGTGGACAGGTGCCCGCATGGTACTTATTTCCGTTGGGCGTGAGAAGGACGTGGATGCCGCCTAGTCACGCCGGCCACCGCAGCGCTTGTCCCAGGCGTAGTAGCGGACTTGCTGGACGCTCGTACGATTCAGCCACCCTATACATCTATCCGTGGCACCGGCTGGCGCTGACGGTCACGATGCACCGGGGAAAGAATCTGCTCGCGAACGGCGTCCAGCACGGCCGCGTTGGCCGCCAGTGTCGACGGCCACGGGCTGGCGAGACGCCACGCGGTCCCTAGAATCGAAAGAGTCGATTCAATTTTACGACGACCGCGCGGTTGAGCGCGTCGGAGAAACCGCCGCGAACCGGATCGGTCGGACGGTCCTCCGTGAAGACAATGAAGAGCTCGCTGCCGAGCATGTACTCCCAGCGCAACCGGATGTTCGTGCTGAAGGTGTCGTTCCTCGAGTTGTACTGCACCAAGCCGGCCACGAACACGCGTGGCGAGAAGGAGTACGACGCACGCGTCCGGTAGAGCTGCGTCGTGAACGAACCGAACGGTAGGTCGATCCAGTTGATCGACACGCCAGGTTCGATCGTAAGTCTCGGTGTCACTGCCAGTCTTCCCGAGTTGAATGTGAGCGCCGTACGCTCGCCCCCGTAATAGCTGCCGTACTCGACCGATGTTGACCCGGTCCAGCGCTTCTGTGCTCCAAGGGCATAGCCAACACGAAGCGTCGTGAAGTCGTAATCGCCAGCGGGGATCGTGACGCCTGGCGCGATCGGAAACGGCACAAGAAGTCGATCAAAGCTCTCCGTGGCTGTGATATCAAAGGAATCTGAGCTGTGAAACTCCGTCTGGAAATGCACCTGCTGGTCACGTGATTCGAGCAGATTGTCCGTGTTCAAGATATATGTGAGGCTTCCCTCGAACACGAAGCGACGAATGGTCGCGTGGTCGGTCGTTCGTGGACTGACGCGAGCCAAGGCGAAGGTGCGCTTCAAGTCGTCTCGCCTGACGAACCCGACCTCTGGATTGAAGTTGTCACCGATGAACAGATGCTCCAGAGTGAACCCGTAGGTGTCAGGCGTGTACCCGAAAGTTCCCTGATAGCTCTCCTGACCACCGCTCAACCCGGGTGTCTCCGTCCGCGCGTAGTAGCCGGAGAAATCAAGATTGTCGTAGAACGAGAACACGCCATCCATCCCATAGGCGTGATTCGCTTGTCCGGCCGCCACGTTCGACTCAGATCGCCCCGTGTAGATCAGACCTACCGCACTGCGCCGCAGCACGTCTCGTTTGAGCCGGAGGACGGTGAAGTTCGTGGTCGGGGTCTCCGACACCGCATCATTGTCGGTCTGGATATTTAGGGCGCCGATCGCGAACCGCCCGACCTTTCCCGTCAGTCGACCACCGGCGAGAATCGGCACGACTCGCCCGCGGTTGAGACCGATCTGGCGGCTGTGGAAGAGCCGGGGTGCTCCGCCGCCCCCGCCGCCGAACGTGAAGGTCCCGACGCTCTCGAGAAAGAACTCTCGCTTTTCCGGAAAGAGGAGGTTGAACCGGGAGAGGTTTACCTGCTGGTCATCGACTTCGACCTGGGCGAAATCGGTATTGACGGTCAGATCAGCCGTCAGATTTCTCGTGAGGCCGTATTTGACATCGAACCCAACGTCGCCGGTCAGGTCACCGCTGATGCCTGGACTCACGGTCCGGTCGCTCGACATTCTGCTGATGCCGTACGGCTTGAGCTCGAGGTTTCTCGCGTTCGGCGGAACCTCAATCCCGACCAGTGTCGCCGCGTATGACAGGCGACCGATTTGGCCCCTGCCGCCGGTGATGGGAAGCTCGGTCAGAAAGGCCGTTTCATTGCGGTACCGTATGACGCGTCGGAATTGGACGCCCCACACCTGCGTGGGTCCGGGCCTATAGCGCAACGATTTGAATGGCACGCGCATCTCGACCGTCCATCCGCCGTCGAACCGCCCGCTCCGCACATCCCACACTGGGTTGAAGTCCGTATTGGTCGATCCGGGTGCCTCACCGACGTACCCGTCGCCCAGCGCCCCGAGAGGATTCGTGTAGAACATCAGTCCGGTCTGGCGGTCGTAAAAGGTATCGAACGCGACGGCCAAACCATCGTTTTGTCGCGCCTGGTCGCGGCGCATTTCGTTTGCAACGAGCGTGCGGTCCATGTCGCGCTGCCAGCATCGTGCGGTGACATAGATGTTCTCCGTATCGAACATCACCCAGATGTCGGTTTTCTCACTGCCCGGTTCCCCGGCGTCGGGGAGAGTCTGGACGAATCCGCCGATCGGTTTCACCTCGTGGTACACACGCTCGTCCAGGCGACCATCCAGTGCAATCGGCTCCGTCAACCTGACGGCTCGGATCGTGGCTCGTCCTTCCGAATCGCGCGTGATGACCTCCGGAGGAACCGGGGGTCGTGGACCGTCGATGCTGATGGGAGGCGCGACCTGCCCGAACGGAGCGGCTTCATCCGAGACCTGTGCGGCTCCTGCCAGAGCCTCGGGCGTAAGCGTAAGCGACAGGATCGCGCATGCGCCACATGTCGCCTTCGCGCTTACGATTGCCAAGCACAGAGCTTACCTGACGACGCGCGAAATATGATTTCGAAGTTCCGCTTGACGGCGTACCTGGGAGAGGATGCTCCGCTGCCACTTGCAGAGACGATGGATGCTGTCTTGGCGAGAGCTCAAGAAGTGGAAAACGGCCGTAGTTCGACAGCATCCGGCGCGCTCGCGAGCGATGTGTCGGTCGAGGCGGGCGGCTCTCAGTGTGGCTACGCGAGCCTGGGGAGGAAGCGCGGAACGCGGCGTGCCTGGGTCGTCTGCTCGAAGCCGTAGGCGATCTGAATGAGCGTGGGCTCACTCCAGGCGCGGCCGAAAAACGACAGCCCGACCGGTAGACCGTGCACCTGGCCGGCCGGCACGGTGATGTTCGGATATCCGGCCACCGCGGCGTACTGCGAGCTGCCGCCGCCGAAGTGGTCGCCGTTGACTAGATCGGTCACCCAGGCGGGTCCACCGGTCGGCGCGATGATCGCGTCGAGGCGCCCCTGGTCCATGGTCCGGTCGATCCCCTCCGCGCCCGAGAGACGGCGGGCGGCTGCCAGCGCCGCCAGATACGCCGGGTCGGCCAGCGGTCCCTTCTCCTCGGCGGCGACCAGCCGCTCCTGTCCGAAGTACGGCATCTCGTCCTCGGCATGACGCTCGTTGAAGGCGATCAGGTCCGCCAGCGAACGCACCTCGGCGTCCGGCCCCCGCATCGCCAGATACGCGTTCAGATTGGCCTTGAACTCATACAGCAGGACTTGCGTCTCGGCGGCGCCGATGCTCGCACGCCCGGCCTGACGGCCGGCAGGACGGAGATCGACCGGGTCCACAACGATGGCGCCGGCCGCGCCCATCGCCTCGATGGCGGTCTCGACGACCCTGTCCACCGCCGCATGGAACCCGAGAAAACGTCGCGCCACACCGATCCGCATGCCCCTGAGCCCGTCCGCTTCGAGAAACGGCGTGTAGTCGGCGAGCCCTCGTATCTCGCTCGCCGCCGTGGCCGGATCCCTCGGGTCCACGCCGGCAATCACCCCGAGCACGATCACTGCGTCACGCACCGTGCGCGCCATCGGACCGGCTGTGTCCTGAGTGTGCGAGATCGGGATCACTCCGGCCCGGCTGATCAGACCCACGGTCGGCTTGATGCCCACGATGCCGTTGGCCGACGACGGACAGACGACCGAGCCGTTGGTCTCGGTCCCGATCGCGACCGCCACCAGGTTGGCCGACACGCCGACGCCGGAGCCCGAGCTCGACCCGCACGGATTCCGGTCGAGCACGTACGGGTTCCGGCACTGCCCGCCGCGCCCGCTCCAGCCGCTCGAGGAGCGGCTGGAGCGAAAGTTGGCCCACTCGCTCAGGTTCGCCTTGCCAAGCAGCACTGCCCCCGCCGCCCGCAACCGGGCGGCGACGCCAGCATCTTCGGGCGGCACCCAGCCGCTCAGCGCCAGCGAGCCGGCGGTGGTCGTCATCCGGTCGGTGGTACCGATGTTGTCCTTCAGCAGAATCGGCACTCCATGCATCGGGCCGCGCGGCCCCTGCGCCCGACGCTCACGGTCGAGGTCGGCGGCGATCGCAAGGGCATCCGGGTTGGTCTCGAGCAGGGCGCGCAACTCCGGCCCCCGAAGATTGAGCTGATCGATTCGAGCCAGATAGGCCTCGGTAATCGACCTGGCGGTCCACTCGCCGACCGCCATCCCCTCCTGCATCGCGGCGATGGTTGTTTCTTCTAAGTCTAAAGCGAAGTCATCGACACTGGTCCCCCCGGCCACGGCTGCCGGTCCCTCGGGCGGCGCCGGCCCACAGGCAATCGGTGCAGCAACCACCAGCGCGCCGCCGGCCGCTGACGAGCGAAGAAAGTCCCGCCGGGAGAGCGCCGTTCGCCGCAGGCTGGACCGCGACCGGCTGGGGCTTCTTCCTGACATCTGATTTCTGACGTCTGACTCCTGACGCGTCATCTCACGGGACCGTGATGAGCATCGGCACGACCGTCTCGCCCCAGTGCAGACGTAGCTCCGTTTCCTTCCCTTCGACCATCGCAAAATAGTACGCGAGGGTTTCTACATGGTCGCCGAGCTGCGGCGTGATCGTCAGCCGGAGTGCATCCTGGTCCTCGCCCGGGTAGGGCGTGTGATAGACATCGGCGGCAGTGCTGAAGATCAGGGTCCAATCACCAGCGCGGGGAATGGCCCAGATCGAGTAGCTCCCCGCCGCCAGTGGCTGCCCGTTGACGGTCACGTCGCGGCTGAACGACACGGCGGTGGCATCATTCGCGCCCGGGTTCCACACCTCGTCGTAGGCAACGATGCCGCCGAACAGCTCGCGCCCACGGGCCACGGGCCGGTCGTAGACCACGTCGATGTCTGTGTTCGCGACGCGCTGGAAGACCGACCCGCTCTGGCTTTTCTGCACCTCGTCGGGGGGGATGATCGGGAGATCGCCGATGGTCGGCTGCGCGTCCCGCGATCCCGCGCGCTCTCCGATCGCCTGCGTTGAGGGCGCCGCTCCCTCTCCACCGCACGCGGTCAGTAGACAGCTGACCAACACACCAGCCGACACCGTGATTATTCGATTCGTCATCTTTCGTCCTTTAGGCAGTCAGCGTCCATCGGGAACACGCGACCCGACCGGGGGCAACATTTTGCGTGGCAGCCGCGTGTCTCGCATCGCGGTGTTGTAGGCGAAGATCGCCGCGACCACCGCCATCTGCACCACATCGTCGCGCTGCACCCGGTCGACCACGTCCATGTTCGAATGATGGGTGCGGGCGTTGTATTCGAGACGATCCTGCATGAACTGGAACCCGGGCAACCCGACCGCGTCGAACGACGCGTGGTCGGTGCCTGAAACGCTCCGCGGTCCCAGCGTGCTCACGCCCAGATCGCGCAGCGACGTGATCCATTCCTCGAACACAGGGCCGACCGCGAAGTTCCCCTGCAGCCAGATGCCACGCAACCGGCCCGAACCGTTGTCGAGGTTGAAGTACCCCGAGAGTTTCTCGTGCGCCGGTCGCAACCCGGTTGTCCGCGGGTCGCCAAAATGCCGCCGGACATACTCGCGCGATCCGAGCAGCCCCTGCTCCTCGGCGCCCCACAGCGCCAACCGGATCGTCCGTCTCGGACGGGCACCGATCGTGCGCAGTATCCGCATCACCTCCATCATCGCCGCCACTCCGGTCGTGTTGTCGGTGGCGCCGGTCCCGGCGTGAGTGGTGTCGAAGTGGGCGCCGATCATCACCACCTCGTCGGCGAGGTCGGTGCCTGGAATCTCGGCAAGAATGTTGAAAGCGTTCAGCTGATCGGCGGCATCCGTCTCGGCGTGGAACGTCGCCTCGACGTGCAACTCCACCTGGACCGTCAGATCCTTGTCGAGAATCCGCACCATGCGGTTGTAGTGCTCGACCGCCAGGGTGACAGAGGGTACGACGTGGCCGGCGCTCTCATCACGGGGACCACCGCGGCCGACGAAGATCGTGCCGCCGTCGGTCCGCTGAGTCTGATACGGGAGTCCGCTACCCGCACCCATCATGAAAGCATCACCGCCACGATCCAGCACCGCTACGACACCCTCCTCCAGATAGAATTGCTGGAGCCGGTCAGTGAAAGAAATACCGTCTCCGCCTCTCCGGCCTCGTCGGCGCCCGCCCTCCGGTGGCGGCACTTGGGTCCGGCTGGCCTCAGCGAGCTGCTCGTCGGTCATCCGAAGCACCAGGTCGCCTTCGAGCATCCGGACTTCGCGCGACGGTTGCGGTAACACGATCTTGCCGCGCAGGGTGCCGCGGTATGTCTCGAAATCGGACTCCGTTTCGATGTCGACCCGCGTCACCACCGCCGTCACCGTGCCCTCGGTACTCGATGACCAGGACTTCGGATATCCGATGAGCGGCATCACCTGCGGCGCGACCATGTGCGCGTGAAACCGCATCAGCGACCAGCCGTACCCAAACGAAAATCGCTCTTCGTGCACATCCGAGAGGTCCCACTCGCGCAGCTTTTCCATCGTCCAGACCTTGGCCTGTTCGATCGCCGGGGTGCCGGTGACACGCGGCCCATAGACATCACTCAACCAGCTGATGTGGTCCATCGCCTGCGAACCGTTTAAGCCCTCGTCTCGGATCGCGGCCAGAGTCGCGTGGTCCGGCTCCTGCGCGGCGAGTGCGACCGTCAGTAACCCCGCCGTGGCCACGGTCGTGACCATCGTGCGGATCATTGATGACGACGATATGGATGTCATACGTGTTGATCCTTACACGACGTGGGCACGCTGCCATCGGTTTTTCTGAGGTTCCTGGATAACACGAACGGACATATGGGTCATTACCGGTCTCGTTCTGGGTCTAGCTGGCGCGGTCGCGCTCAGCCGCGTGCTGGCGAACCTGTTGTTCGACACGATACCCACCGACCCGGCGACATTCGCCATTGTGTCGCTGGTGCTGCTGATCACGGCGCTCACGGCCTGCTTTCTCCCGGCTCGCCGCACGATGCGGGTTAATCCGATGGCTGCGTTGCGGACGGAATAGAGGCCGTGTTGCACCTCCTGAGACCCGGCCTTCGGATTCGGGCTGTGGGCGCTCGAGAGCGGGCAAGACCGGACCGGTTCACGCTCGGACGTCAAGCAGCCGATACGTGGACTGAACCGGTGTCTGGAGGAAGAGCATGCGAATCGGACGCGTCATCACCTTTGCGGGTATCGCCGCGATCTCAGGCACGATCGGATTCCTGATCGGTGGCGGCAGGCTGCCCGACAGCTTGCGCGACACGCCGGGTCAGATCGCTGCACAAGCGAAGGCCACAGCCGACGATCTGCAACAAGACGACACCAGCCTGACCGGCGCCTTGAACTTCGTCCGCGACCGAGTCTACGACGGCGCACACCAGGTGACGGGACTGCTCGACGACGCTGCGGACTGGTGAGTGGAGGAAGGACGTGGCGAATCTCACCGTGTGAGCTTGGGCCCCTGTTCGCGCGCCTGTGCGCTAGCAGCCCGGGCTGACAGCGCGAATCACCTTGACCACATCGAGATAGACCGGCTCCACGCGCACATCGACGAACCCGGCCTGCTGCACATTGGCCGGGGTGTCCCGGTTCAGTTCCGGTCCAAGGCGGCGTGTCAGCGGCGTCATCAGCTCCAGCATCAGGCTGAACGGGAACCACCGGCTTCTGGTGTGCTCGAACATCCCGATCGTCCCGCCCGGCTTGAGGACCCGACGCAAGGCCCGCAGCCCGTTCACGGGGTCGGGTACCGAACAGAACGTGCAGGACGTGAACACCTGATCGAACGTGGCCTCCCGGTAGTCCATATCGTGCACGTCGAGATGCCTCACCTCGAGCCGCCCGTCATACCGCTCGGCCTTGGAGCGAGCCTGCGCGAGCATCCGGTCACTGATGTCGATGGCGGCGATCTCGCGGCCGGGTGGAAAGAACTGGATGTCCTGTCCGGTGCCGATCGCCAGAAACAGCACCTTCCCCTCCATGGCCGAAAACAGCCGGCGCTTCCAAGGCGCCCAGCGCCGCTCGGGACCATGGCCGTTCATTAGATCGTAGCCGCGCACGGCGTTGTTCCATTTCCGCTGGGTGGCGTGATCCATGATGAGACTCTCCCCGTAGCCCTGGCAATGGCTGTCAGGCTCAGGCCGCAGGTACTTCCGTCGACGGTGCCGACGTCGTTTCGGGGCGGTGGCTCGCACGCACATAGGCGTTCAGCACGTAGGTGGCCGCGAGCACCACGAGACCTACGATGGCGCCAAGCGCGGCGGCCCACCCGCTCGACGTAGCGCCCATGGCCGCCAGCATGCCAAGCAGCATGCCGGACGTCATACCGGTCAGCATCACCGGCAGCATCAGCTCCATCGCGCCGAACGGCACAGACAGTACGACGGCGGCCGGCAACGCGACCAGGCCACCACCAAGCATGCCGGCCACCATTCCCAGCACCGGATGCCACGTCTCACCGACGAGCGCTGCCACAACCAGCCCGATCAACGCGCCGACACTCGCGTTGCTCGCCAGGTCG
>Ga0302123_10000303_pt1 | contig 40656 bp, 44 predicted proteins | sample CB21_321_MG_FD_203109 | JGI IMG/M metagenome (GOLD analysis project Ga0302123, IMG submission 203109) | Marine microbial communities from Western Arctic Ocean, Canada - CB21_32.1 | ecosystem: Environmental > Aquatic > Marine > Oceanic | place: Canada: Western Arctic Ocean | collected 2017-09-28 | reverse complement strand
TATCGGCGTCACTGCTAACGAGGCGAGGGCCTATCGATTGGCATCGGACGAGCTTTGGTCTCCTGGCCGAACAGGAAGACCATCGCCCCACCCACGATGAGCATGCCAGCGACCACGGTGAAAGCAAGTCTGAAGCCGTACGCGTCGGCGAGCATGCCGATGAACAGGGGCCCGACGATCTGCCCGAGATTCATGAAGAGTCCCCAGCCACCGAGGAAAGAGCCGCGCTTGTCCTCCGGGGCTAGATCCATGGCGTAGACCTGCATCGTGCCCGAGCCGAACGCTTCGGAAAGCCCGAAGGTGACGACCGCGACCGCTGCCATGGTGAACGTCGCACCGAGCGTCATCACGTAGACCGCCAGCGCAGTCACGAACAATCCGAACAGCAATGTTCGCTTACGCCCATAGCGGTCGGTGATGATGCCGGCGGGCATGGTGGCAGCAAGCGCCACACCACCAGCGAGCGCGAGCAGCAAGCCAATCTGCCCTTCGCTCAGGCCGGCGCTTGCTGTCGCGTGGGGCGGGAAGAGCGTACGGAACACGCCGGTGCCCCCGCCGACCATGCTGATGGTAAACGTGCCTATGGCAAGAGCCAGGAAGGCGCGTGTCTTGAACATTGAAACGTCGATGCGGCGCTTGGTGCTAGAAGTCATGCGAGGGACCTTCTCCCGTGCGCGGCGCGTTTCCTTAATCCACATCACGGTAACAATGATCACAGCGACCTTGGACGCCGCGATGAACAAAAAGATGTACTTGAGGCCGAATACCACACCGATGAGGCCCGCAGCCGCAGGGCCCAATAGCAAGCCAACGCGGGACGATATTTCGCGCACGGCAACAACGCGGCCTCGAGTCTCGGTTCGGGTAGAGTCGGCCATCAAGACATTGGCGCTGGTCATCCATACGGAGATACCGATACCGCCGACGATCTCGAGCAGCAGGAAGGGCAGGTAGGTGTCTACGAAGAAGTCGCTGACCATTGCGACAATGTGCAAGAGCGATCCAATGACCACGAATGGCTTGCGCCCGAGACGATCGGTCAGGTAGCCCGTGAGCGGCCCTGTCACCAGCCGCGGCAGAGCGCTAATGGAGGAAATGACCGCGACCAGGAGGAACGTTCCTCCGGTCTCATAGGCGAAGAGCGGACGGACGAGCCAGAGCCCACCGGTGCCGAACGCCCACAAGAAGTACATTAGGAAAACCGGAAAGGTTTCCCGTCGCGTGACGTCTTGGATGAAACTGCTTTGTGATTTCAAGGGTAGTAATGCCGACGCTGCCGTCGCGGTCGGATGCTACCACCTTTGCCGTCGCGTACCCTGGGTGGCACTTTCGCTCGCTGGACGCCGCATAGAATGCCCCTATGCAATCGCTGAACGCTACAGCCAACTGGGAACGCTTTTACCCCAACTCCGTCGTGGGGGCACGTGTGCTGGTATTCGACGAAGTGGACTCGACCATGGACGTCGCTCGTGACATCGCTCATGGTGGCGCGCGGCACGGGACTGTCGTGCGCGCAGAGGTTCAGCATATGGGGCGCGGACGCTTCTCTCGACGGTGGGAGAGCGCACCGGGCGATTCATTGTTGACTTCCGTCGTGCTACGGGTACCACCAATTGACGCAGGTGCGCCCCTGTCGGTAGCAGGATCACTCGCAGTGCATGACGTGGTCGAGGAGATTCTGGGTGTGCCCTGCGGGATTAAATGGCCTAACGACGTGCAAGTGACCGGCAAGAAAATCGCGGGCATACTCGTAGAGTCGCAGATCGCTACTGACAGCACAGGGTTCGCAATCTTAGGTATCGGACTCAACGTGAACCTAAATCCCGGTTCAGTCGAGGACATCGCAGAGACAGCGACGAGCCTCGCTGCGGTACGCGGTGCTCCGGTGGAGTTGGACTACGTTGAGGAGATGTTATTCAGGAAGCTTGAGGCCACACTGGGAGACCTCGCTGACAGCAGCGGGAAAGTGATTAATCGATGGCGGACACATCTCACGACGCTAGGGCAGCAGATCGCCGTGCGTACACGCAACGGCGTGGTCGAGGGGGAGGCGGTGGGCGTCGACCAGCAGGGGGCGCTACTCCTACGTTCGGCGGGGGGGGAGACGCATCGCCTGCTGGATGGGGATGTCAGTCTGCGAGATTAGCGGTGGCGTCTGCTAAAATGGCGCCCGTTGCCGTTCACGAATGGAGATCTCCTCAATCCGAACGCCCAATTATCATCTCTGGTGTACCCCTTGAAGACCGCGCGCGATTACTCGCCAGCACTTTGGCGGCGTCTCGTCACCATCCACAAGCGCCTCGAGAGCTTCCTCGATCGCCGTGGCTACGACGTTACCGCTACTCCTATCCTCGAAAGTACCGATCTATTCCTCCGGAAGTCGGGGGGAGAGCTTGCGTCCCAGATGTACAGCTTCACTGACCCGTCTGGTCGCCAAGTGAGCCTGCGGCCGGAGTTCACGTCGTCCGTTGTCCGTCAGTTCATCGACGGAAACCTCAAAGGACCGATGCCACAGCGTTGGCAGTATTACGGCACAATTTTCCGGTACGAGGGCAACTCTGAGGGTAAGGATGCCCCAGAAGGCCTCGAGTTCCAGCAACTTGGAGCGGAGATCGTCGGTTCCTCATCCGAGTTCGCAGACGCTGAGGTGCTCGCCACGGCAGTGCAGGGTCTGACCACATTGGGCGTCAGGGGTCACAAACTGCGTATCGGCCACATGGGCGTCGTAAACGCGATGCTGGATGCGCTTGGGCTCTCCGAACGAGCACGTGTGTTCGTGGTTAACAGCCTCGGTGACCTCCGAGCAGGCGACGCCGGAGTCGAAACTGTTCGGCAGCGCGCCACCGACCTGGGGTTGCTCGGCGAAGAGCGGACCCAATCCCTCTCACAGTTGGCCCGCAACATGGCGCCCGACGATGCCGAGGGCATGGTCGAGGGATTTTTGGCGCAAGGCGTCACAGGTCTTTCAGGGCAACGAACAGCCGAAGAGGTGTTCAGACGATACCTGCGGAAACTCAAGGAAGCCGATGTTCCGGAACTCGTCGACGCCGCGATCCGCTTCTCTGCTGAGCTCGTGGCGCTGTCGGGGCCCGCAGATGTGGTGTGCAAGAAGTTGGGCGCACTGATCAAGCGATTCAAGCTAGACGACGCCGTCCTCGCGCCCGTCGACAAGCTGTTGAAAGCGTTGGGCCAGTACGATCTTAAAGACGTGCCCGTGATCCTCGATCTGGGCATGGCCCGCGGCATCGCGTACTACACCGGCGTCGTGTTTGACATCGACCATCCCAAGATCAAGGGACGGCCCGGTCTAGGTGGCGGTGGCCGGTACGACGGCCTCGTGCGGGCGCTTGGCGCCAAGCAAGACGTTCCTGCGCTGGGGTTCGCCTATGCGATAGACCGAATCGCGGAGGTACTTCCATCGGATTACGGCAGCGACGAGGAAACGGGCATCGTTCGCGTGCTCGTCACGGCGCAGGAGACCCAGCGAAGCCAAGCCGTCGCCACAGCAGAGCGACTGCGGGCACAGGGAATCCCTGCAGAGCTAGATCTCAGTGATCGCAACGACGCTGAGGTAGCGAAGTATGCGGCGCAACGCGGTATCCAGACAGTGATGAGAGTGGGGTCAGATGGTGGAGTCTCTGAGACAGCACTCTAGCGGGGACCGCCTGAACGGTGGTCTACGTCTCGCCATCCCCAGTGATGGCGAAATGTTCGAACCAACCCAGCGCTTTTTGCAGCGGTGCGGCATGGCGATCAATCGCCCGAGCCCGCGTCGCTATACGGCATGGGTACCTACGGTTCCGGGCCTGGAGGTGATCTTCCAGCGCACGGCGGACATCACTGCGAAGGTCGAGGATGGCCATGCCGACCTTGGCATGGTAGGCCGCGACCGATTCCAGGAGAGTCGAATCGAGAGCGGAGACACGATCCTAATCATCCCGGAGCTCGGTTTTGGTGGATGCGAGTTAGTCGTCGCAACTCCGGATGCTTGGATGGACGTGGACTCCATGGCTGACCTCGCGGATCTCGCCGTCGAGTTCAGGGAAAGCGGTCGAGAGCTACGCGTAGCGACCAAGTACCCACGCCTGGTGAGTCGGTTCTTCTTCGGCCACGGTGTGAACTACTTTTCCATCCCCTCGGTTAGCGGCACGCTTGAGGCATCGGTGGCAATGGGATACGCGGACATAATCGTTGATGTGACGGCTTCAGGCGTGACTCTGCGTGAGAACAGACTCAAGCGACTCGAAGACGGCACCGTGCTCGCCTCTGAAGGTGCGCTCATCGGCAACAAGAGATTGCTGAAAGAAAACCCCGAACGGCTCGAGGGTGCGCGCGAGATCATTGAGCGCATCGAAGCGCACCGGAGCGCAGGCGGATTCCAGCGGATATCGGCCAACATCGAAGGCGAGTCGGAGAAAGCGGTCGCGGCGAAGGTGCTGGAGCGGCCGGCGTGCGCAGGCCTACAAGGGCCGACGATCGCCCGTGTCTACACGCCGGACGGCCGCAAATGGTACTCGGTCACGGTGTTCGTGGACAAAGTGTCGTTGACCAATATCGTCGACTTCTTCCGAGCCATCGGTGGCGTCTCGGTGACCGTATCCGAGGCTAGCTATATCTTTGGACAGGAGAGCGCGAGCTACGCGAAGTTGCGGGCCGAGCTCGGCCTTTCGTGATGCGTATCGTCGAAGGGTTGGAGCAGGGCTTGGCGGTACTATCCCGTACGCCTGGATACGACGAACCCAAGCTTTCTCCCAATGCGGCACGCCGCACCGCCGAAGTGTTCGGCGAGCCGCTCACTGCCACGCAGGCCGTGCGTCGGATACTGGATGACGTTCGCCTGCGGGGCGACGACGCTGTCCGTGAGTACACCCGCCGTATTGACGGCGTCGAGCCGGGCAATCTCGAAGTTCCCAAGGAACGCTGGCGCGGGGCGCTGGCATCGATCCCCAAGGAGCTCGCAGATGCGCTGCGGATCGCCGCAGACCGCGTTCGCACTTACCACGAGGCTTGCATGCCTCAAGAGTGGCGTGATGACCACGCTGGCTACGGCCAGCGACTGGTGCCGATCGAACGCGTTGGGTTGTACGTTCCAGGTGGTACGGCTGAATATCCATCCACCGTCTTGATGTCCGCCGTCCCCGCGAAGGTAGCGGGTGTGCCGCAGGTGATCCTCTGTACGCCGGCTCCCAGCCCTGCAACACTGGCTGCCGCAGAGATAGCAGGAGTGGACAGGCTGTTCGTCGTGGGGGGAGCTCAGGCGATTGGTGCGATGGCCTTTGGGACCGACACTTTGCCACGGGTGGACAAGATATGCGGGCCTGGCAACATCTTCGTTTCCATCGCGAAACGTGAGGTGTACGGGCAAGTGGATATCGATGGCCTCTACGGGCCGACGGAGACGATCGTGATCGCTGACGACGGAGCAGACGCCTCACTCGCTGCTGCGGACCTGCTCGCGCAGGCGGAGCACGACGAGATGGCATCACCTGTGTTCATCACCACGAGCGCCGACATGGCGCGGCGAGTGAGCGCCGAGGTGGAGCGACAAGTTACGCTCCTGGACCGCCAAGCCGTCGCATCTGCAGCGATAGCGGGGCAGGGCGTCGCGGTCATTGTTGCGTCAATAAATGAAGCCATCGAACTGTCCGACGCATTCGCGCCAGAGCACCTGTGCTTGTTGGTGGAAAACGCAGAGTCATATGTGGGGCTGGTGCACAACGCTGGAGGGATCTTCGTGGGGGAGCACTCACCCGAAGTCATGGGGGATTACGTCGCGGGCCCAAGTCATGCCATGCCGACCGCAGGAACAGCTCGCTACGCCTCGAGCCTAGGCGTGCATCATTTCCTGAAGCACGTGCCAGTGATACGCCTCAGCACTGCGTCCATGGCAAGCTTGGGACCAGCGGCGGCGGCGATCGCACGGGCGGAGGGTCTTACGGGTCACGCCAGAGCGGTTGAGCTGCGCCTCGAAGGCGCAGGGAGCCAGACGGACAAGGACTTCTTCACGGAGGTCAACTGATGGCAGGCAGAAAGGGTCCGCTCGATTTCGTGCGCCCGCACCTGCTGACGCTCGCGCCGTACGAGGCTGTTGATCCACCTGACGTCCTCGCCGAAAAGGCGGGTATGCCTGAGTCACAGACGGCCAAACTCAACGGCAACGAGAACCCCTATGGGCCGTCGCCTCGGGTCGCCGAGATGATCGCCGCCGTGAATCGCATGCACATCTATCCCGATCCAGGGCAGGTTGCCATGCGAACCGCGCTTGGCGAGTTCCTGGACGTACCCATGGATCAGATCGTCGTAGGTAACGGCAGCGACGAGATCATCGACCTGGTCTTTCGATGCGTGTTGGGCCCCGGAGACGCTGTCATCAACTGCGAGCCAACGTTCGGCATGTACGAGTTCACCGCGCACGTGTGCGGTGGTCGAACCGTAACGGTCGAGCGCGACGAGCGATTCGCGGTCGATGTTGACGCCGTGCTTGCGGCGGTCGACGAGAGTACGAAGATTGTTGCGATCGCCTCGCCCAACAACCCTTCGGGCAATTGCACACCGCTAGCTGATATCGAACGATTACTGGCAGCGAACGTCTTGGTATTGGTTGATGAAGCATACGTTGAGTTCGGTGGTACCAGCGTTGGGACCTGGGTTGCACGCCACCAGAACCTGATTGTTTTGCGTACGTTTAGCAAATGGGGAGGGCTTGCGGGGCTACGCGTAGGGTACGGAATCATGGATTCAGCGTTGGCCGACTTGCTGCTCCGTGCGAAGCCACCGTACAACGTCAATCAGGCGTCTGAGGCGGCGATGTTGGCAACTCTCTCTGATACCGACACTCTCGACCAGCGTGCTGCGCTCATCGTAGGCGAGCGCAAGCGCATGTCCGCCGCGCTGGCTGAGATGCCAGGTGTCGAGCCGTTGCCGTCGGAAGCGAATTTCCTGCTGTGCCGCATGCCTGAAGGGCGAGGCAAAGCAGTGTACGAAAGCCTCGCTCGGCATGGAGTATTCGTGAGATACTACTCGAGAGCCTCACTGGCCGATTATCTGCGCATCAGCGTCGGGACGCCGGAGCAGACGACGCAGGTCATCGAGGCAATGATTCAATCCCTTGCTGAGTGATTACGCTATGGCAAACCGCACCGGAACCTATGCACGCACCACGGGCGAGACGGACGTTCGCGTCACAATAGGATTGGACGGCACAGGCGTTACGAAGATCGCGACCGGCAACGGTATGCTCGACCACATGCTCTCCCAACTAGCCCGGCATGGCCTATTGGACATGGATGTCAACACGACCGGTGATTCAGCCCTGACCGGCTGGCACCACACCGTCGAGGACACAGGCATCGCACTAGGGCGAGCCTTCGCCGACGCCATAGGCGATGGTAAGGGCATCCGGCGCATGGGACACGCTATCGTGCCGCTGGACGAAGCGCTCTCCCGGGTCGTCCTCGACATCAGCGGACGGCCATACGCGGCCGTCGATCTAGGAGTGAGCGGGGAAGACATCGATGGACTGCCCGGCGACTTGGTGCGCCACTTCCTAGAGTCCTTCGCGACCGAGGCACGCATCTCACTGCATGCCACTGTCCTCACGGGTGTGAATGCCCACCACAAGATCGAGGCCACGTTCAAGGCACTCGCCAGGGCGCTACGCGACGCCATCGAGATCGACAACCGTGCCAGCGGCCAGGTGCCGTCGACAAAGGGCTCCATCAGCAGCTAGCACGCGTGGTTGGCCTAGGCTTGCGCCAGGCTGATCTCTGTTTCGTAGGACTCAATGACCGTGTTTGCGAGCAAACGCTCGCACATGGCGTCAACCTGCGCCTTGGCCGCTGGTTCGTCAGCCGCGTCTAAGGCGAGGGTGAGGTACTTACCGACACGGACGGCTTCTACCGACTTGAAGCCGAGCGTGTGCAGGCTTGCCAAGACGGCGTTGCCCTGAGGGTCGTTCACCGTAGGTTTAAGCGTGACATGGACCTGCGCACTGAATCGCATGCTAATTCCCCGAAAGGCCGACCGGCGCAGCTTCGGGAAGCGTGGTATCTGCTCCGCAGGTTTGGCCGAGGAATTGCGGGGCGTTGTTCCTATGATCCCCCACGAATTGCTGCATGCCGGGACGGTCGACTCCCGTGTAGGTCTCCATCCATCCCCAGGACGTGAGCGTGACTGTACCTTCAGCCACGCCTGCGTGGGGTTGCAGGATGAAGCATCCCGGGTAACCGGGCTGTGCCTCAAGATAGCTCGTTAGATCAGCAATCTGTGCTTCGTCTGCAAGGTTGTGGTTGATAACGACCGCGCCTTGCTCAAGGTTCCGAACCACCGCTTCGTCGGCCCGCTGTTCTGAGTAAATCCCCCATTCAACGCCCGCTGCGTAGCTTGGCCCGGAAGTCGGGGGCACACTGGGGTACGAGGTGTAACTCTCGCCTTCCGCGAGAACGCTGCTGGCCTGCACGGCGATGGCGGTGCCGACGGTCGCGATATCGCCGGTCGTGTCACCAGACTGGGTACGGCTAGGCGTGATCAGGCCGCTGAAAGAGGGCAGGGCGAGGCCCAAGATCAGCGTTCCCGCGACGATACCGCCAAGGATGCCGTAGAAGGTCCGTTTTCGTTTCCTCCGGGACGTGGATCGACGCCGGCGGCCCTCTCGGATAACCGTTCTGCGTGAGGGGCTTCTCTCACGCAGACGTGGCACCCGAGCCCGCGCTGGCGGGGTCTCCGCCTCGCCGTCGCGATCCAAATTCGGTCCGTCTTGAACAACATCGCCAATCTCGTCAGCCACAGGCGCGTCTGCTTCCGGAAGGTCGGCTTCCGGTGCATCAGCCCCTGGTGCGTCAGCGTCCGGTGCATCGGCCTCTGGGGGATCACTCTCTAGGGAGCCCGCCACTGGCGAGGGCTCCCTAGAGAGTGATCGCTGTTCTTCTTCCGCGTTCTTCTCAATCACACAATGTCTCCGAGGCCAGATAGCACGCTAGTAACTACGGTAGCGCCTGCCCGGTCAGCCTTCTATATGCTTCGAGGTACCGCTCGCGAGTCTTTTCGATGATGTCGTCAGGAAGGGCGGGAGCGGGAGGGGTGCGGTCCCATGGCTGTTCCAACAGCCAGTCGCGCACGAATTGCTTGTCATAGTTGGGCTGCGATTTGCCCGGCGCGTACTGGGTTCCCTCCCAGAAACGGCTTGAGTCAGGCGTCAAAACTTCATCGATGAGGATTACCTCGCCATCGCGGATGCCGAACTCGAACTTAGTGTCAGCGATGATAATCCCGCGCTTAGCGGCGACGTCATGGGCGTATTCGAAGACGGCGAACGAAAGATCGCGAAGCTTGAGAGCTAGGTCCGCCCCCACCAGCGCTGAAACCTCGTCTAGGGTCATCGGCTCATCGTGGCCAATCTCAGCCTTGGTGGTTGGAGTAAAGAGCAGTTCTGGGAGCTTGCTGCCATCTACCAGTCCGGGAGGAACGGGTATACCAAAGATAGTTCCGGTTTGGTTGTAGTCCACAAGTGCGGAGCCCGTGAGATATGCCCGGACGACGCACTCAACGTCGATGCGCTCCGCACGTTTGATCACCGTGGCCTGCCGCGCGATGTCTGGTGGAAGCGTCTTGATGAGCGGGTGGTTCACCAGATCAGCGAGGCCTTCGGGGTCATCCGCCAGCGCGATGAAGTGGTTCGGAACGATCTGGCCCGTCTGGTCGAACCAGAACTTGGACATCTGCGATAGCACACGCCCTTTGTCGGGTATCCCGCTAGGGAGCACCACATCGAACGCTGAGATGCGGTCCGTGGCGACCATGAGCAGCATCCCGTCACCCATGTCATAAGTGTCCCGGACTTTGCCTTGGTAGAGTTTGTCAGGTAGGTTCGTCTCAAGCAGTGGCACCGGTGCACTCCTTCGCCTCAAAGCCCAAGCGGCTGAATGTTCGTCCAACGTGTCTGAGGTAGTAGTCGTAATCGAATAAAGCCGCCACCTCGGTGGCGCCGAGGCGCGATGTCACCTCAGCATCTGATTTAACAGACTCACGGAAATCTTCCCCGTTATCCCATGCGAGCAACGCGTGACGCTGCACCAACTCATAGGCGGAGGTTCGGTCCAGTCCGCTCTCGACCAGGGCGAGCAGCACGCGTTCGGAGAACACGATGCCTTTGGTCAGTTCAAGGTTTCGCATCATGTTTGCAGGGAACACGATCATGCCTTCGAGGATCCTGGTGAACGTGTCGAGGATGTAGTCGATCGCCAGTGCGGAGTCGGGGAGAATCATGCGCTCCGCCGACGAATGAGAGATATCGCGCTCGTGCCAGAGCGGTACGTTGTCGAGCGCAGTCTGACTGTGCCCACGCACGAGGCGCGCGAGCCCGCATATGCGCTCGGAGAGCTCAGGGTTGCGCTTGTGGGGCATGGACGATGAACCCGTGCTGACGAACCCGGGGGTGCCGAAGGGCTCCTCCACCTCGCGGACTTCCGTGCGCTGAAGTGCTCTGATCTCGGTCGCGAACTTTTCGAGCGAGGCGCCTATGAGGGCCAAGGTCTGCACGAACTGGGCATGCCGATCGCGTTGCAGGATCTGATTGGACACGGGAGCAGGGGAGAGACCCACCTGCTCGCAGACTGACTCTTCGATGTCCGGCGGAATACTGGCGTAGCTCCCGACCGGCCCCGAAATCTTACCCACGGACACCATTTCACGGGTGAGCGCTAGGCGTAGCTTGTGGCGACGCATCTCGTCCCACCAAAGCGCGAACTTAAGGCCAAAGGCCATCGGCTCGGCATGAATGCCGTGGGAACGCCCGATGCAGGGCGTTGCAGAGAACTCTTCGGCACGAGTCTTCAATACGGCCATGCACCGGTCGATATCGGCATCGATCTCGTCGACAGCCTGCACGAGCTGAAGGCTAAGCGCCGTGTCCTTGACGTCATTGGACGTGAGACCGTGGTGTATCCAACGTCCTTCAGGGCCAAGGCTGGGCGTGACCGATCGTGTGAACGACACTACATCGTGGCGCGTCTCCTCAAACCATTTGTCGTAGAGAGCGCGGTCGAACTTAGCTCCACGAATCTTCTCGGCATCCTCTTGTGGGACGACTCCGAGTCCTGCCCAGGCGACGCTCGCGGCGATCTCAACCTGCAGCCACAGATCGAAGGAATTGTCCTCCGACCAGATGGTTTTCATGCGCTCGCGTTCGTAGCGGTGATACATCAGGAATTCTCCCTCTCTTGCTGTGCCACGTCGCCGGGTAGCATGGTGGAATCGGTCTGCGCCCGCAGGGCCGAGAAACTCAGCAGGTTCTGGCATGGATTGCCCCAACCGTCCGCAGGAGTCCCGGACGGCTCGCTGGCAGGTGCGGCAAACAGCGCGGTCACAGCGCCGCAATCGGCAGTCGTGTCGGCGAAGTCGCAAAGAATGACCATTCGATCCTTGGCCTCGGCTATGGCAGCAGATTCGAGGTCGTTATTGGACAGCTTCAACGTTCACGCAGCCGCTGGCGGTACTCCTCAACGGCCTCTCGAATCTTACCATATTTAAGGCCCAAAACCTGGGCCGCGAGCAGGGCTGCGTTACGAGCGCCCCAGGCGCCGAGAGCGACCGTTGCAACGGGTATTCCTGGCGGCATCATGACGATGGAATGCAACGCGTCTACGCCATTAAGATCGCTGGATGTCAGCGGCACGCCGATCACGGGGAGGGTCGTGTGAGACGCGACGACGCCGGGTAGGGCAGCCGCACCACCTGCGGCTGCGACGATCACCTCAATGCCGCGTGCTTCGGCGCCTAGTACCCATTCACGGACCTTGTCCGGGTTGCGGTGCGCGGATATTGCGACGAGCTCCGCCTCCACTCCCAGATCCATAAGCGTTTTTAGAGTGTCTTCCATGACGGGCTGGTCGCTAGTGCTGCCGACGATAATTCCTACCTGTGGCAAGATTCTTTGCTCCTGATGGTGATGAGTGGCCGTTCGCTGCAAGCAGGCGCGAGCAGGAACAAGAGGGAGGGTATTGGTTGGAGAGAGCGTGAGTCAACGAGTATCGGCCTGGGGTGTGGCCGGAGTTAGAATCTCGCCATGCCCATCAAGCTTCACGTCGGTGCCCCAGCAAGCGCGTCCATCGATCGGCAAGTCGGCTTCATCGCACGCGCGGAAGCGCTCGGCTTCAGTGGCGCCGGCGTGGCTGACGACGATCGATTTGGGGACCCGTTCGAGACGCTGGCTGCGGCAGCGAGCGAGACATCACGCATCTGGCTGTACCCTGCAGTGACCAATCCAGTAACGAGATCAGCGGCTGCACAAGCCCAAGCGACCCAGGACCTAAGCGGAGTTGCGCCGGGGCGAGTGAAGTTGGCCATCGGCGTCGGTGATGCTGCGATCGGCGAAGGGAAGCGCCCAGCCACGTTGCGCGAACTGAAGAAGGCCGTGCTCGACATCCGCGAGGTGCTTGGAGAAGGTTCAATCGCATTGTTCGATCGCGTACCTGCAGGCACGCCTACCGAGCTACTCCCTCCGCCCGTAATGATGGCAGCAAGTGGGCCTCGGACGCTGGAGGCGGCGGGAGAAGTCGCGGACGAGGTGCTGGTCACCTCCGGCCTCACCCGCGAAGCGCGTGAAGCCGTCACAGACGCGATCGCGGAGGGCGCCAGGCAGGCAGGCAGGCGTGTGCGCCAAGTGCCGGTTACGTATTACACGCTGGTCTCGCTGCACCCGGACAGGGAAACGGCTATCGAGCGTGCACGACCGTGGATTCACTTCTGGCTAACCCAGGGCATGTTCCGCCTGAGCTTGAAAGCGATGGAGATTCCGGTGCCGCCATTCCCGACGCCGGACAGCATTCCCGCACAGTTCTTGCGACGTCTTGCGAACGCACTGGTCCTTGCCGGGACACCCAAGGAGGTCGCGGCAAAGCTTAGGCGGCTCGAAGAAGACGGTGTCCACACGGTGTTTTGCATGCTGCCCCGTGGGCCCAAGATGCACGAGGAGGGTCTAGAATTAATCGCGGATCATCTACTGCCCGTAACACGCCGGTAGACCCACGACTCTTGTTGTGGCATCACATACACATCCGCAGATCTGATTGAACATGGAATACCGAGGCCTAAGCTCGCGGAATGTCCCTGTGCCGACAGCTAGGAGACTCATGAGCACAACACCGTTGGCCCGGAGTACCACCACCCATCTCGCGGCGTAGATCTCGCGGCCGACGGTCGCGGAGATCTACGCGTACCGGAAATACGTGGATGCAGGCACGCTCGCGCGATTCGAGGAGGCGAGTCCCGGCGTCTTGGCCGAGCTCGCACGGCTGATCGAACGTGGAGTGAATCACAAGCAGCAGCACCAAGAGCCCATGGTTACGGACCTGAAGTACAACCTGCAGATCACCCCGCTGAGGCCCGCATACCACGACCGCACGATTTCTCGGGGAGGCGCCACAGCTGCGATTGCGTGGGCAGAACATGTGGGTGGCGTGGTTCAGAGCGGATGGGACGGCAAAGCATGCGCCTTCCACCATGAGTTTCCCCGGCGCAACGCCTTGCTACACCCGCGTCGCATCTAGGGTCACAACCAATGGGAGTACCTGGCGTTCATGGCTGACGGCGGCTACGCGAACGGCAGAACCTGTGGCTGTCGCAAGGACGGTCGAAGATCACGAGCGGAGGCCGGAAAGCGCCGCTGCCTTAGGAGAAGATCGACGAGAAGCGGTGGCACTACGCACTCGCGGGGATGCAGAAGGTTGATGAGCATGCGCCGGTGGTCCATGTGAGCTACTTCGCGGTGGAGACCTTCGCCCACTCCGCAGGCAGACGACTGCCTTCGGAGCACGAGTGGGAACACCACGCTGAGAACATGGCCCTCGAGGGCCACTTCGCTGATGACCGCCTCTACCACCCACTGCCGCTGGACACGGGCGCCGGCAAACCCGTTGGCGGAGTTGCCCAGATGGACCGCGACGTATGGCAGTGACGGGCTCAGCGTTCCTGTCGTACCCCGGGTTCCCGCCTCTCGAAGGTGGGCCTAGCGAGTACACCGGCAAGTTCATCATGAACCAGATGGTACTGCGTGGTGGGTCCGCCGCCACACCCCTGAGCCACATGCGATCAAACTACCGCAATTTCTTCTAGCCGTCTGATTGCGGGCAGTTCAAGGAATTCCGTCTGGCGGAGAATCTTCGCTAGCCAGCGTCGTCGGCGATGTCGGTTCGGTGCTGCGCGCCATCGAACGCAATAGCGTCCACCGCCTGATAGGCGAGGGTACGCGCTTCGGTCATCGTCGCAGCACGCCCAACCGCCGCGAGTACACGGCCGCCGCTGGTAAGGGTCTGACCTTCAAGCTCGGCTGTCGCCGCGTGGAACACAATGGTGGACTCAGGGACGTCGCCAAGACCGGTGATGGGTTTGCCCGTGGAGTACACGCTGGGATAGCCCCCGGACGCGAGCACGACCGCCACGGTTACGTCATCCGACCAGCTCAGATCTAGGTCGGCGACGTGCCCGTCGATCACGGCATCAATCACGTCAAACAGGTCATTCTCCAAGCGAGGCATGATGAGCTGGCACTCGGGGTCGCCTAAGCGGGCGTTGAATTCCACGAGCAACGGGCCTGCGGCGGTCAGCATCAAGCCACCGTACAGCACACCCTCGAACGGAGTGCCTTCAGCGGCGAGCCGGCGGATAACCGGCTCAATGCAAAGTTCACGCACGTCCTGCTCCATGGCTGCGTCCCACCACGGCGGCGGGCTGTAGCCACCCATGCCTCCCGTGTTGGGGCCCTTGTCCCCATCGAAGACACGTTTGTAATCGCACACGGCCACCAGCGGAGTAAGAGAGTGGCCATCGGTGAACGTGAAGACGCTCACCTCTTGGCCGACCATATACTCCTCGATGAGCACCACAGCCCCGGCATCGCCATGCGCCCTGTTAAGCATGATGTTATCGAGGGCGGAAAGGGCGACGTCAACGGTATGCGCGACGACCACGCCCTTGCCCGCGGCGAGCCCGTCGGCCTTGATTACGATGGGCGCACCATGATCGCGCACATACTCGGAGGCTTCTTCGTGATCAGAAAACACTTCGAAGGCGGCGGTGGGAGCGCCCGCAGCCTCCATCACTTGCTTGGAGAAGGCCTTGGACCACTCGATCCGAGCGGCCGCTTTCGTTGGTCCGAAAACACGGATGCCGGCTTCTCGGCAGGCGTCCACCATACCGGCCGCTAGGGGGGCCTCGGGACCGACGACCACGAGATCAACCGCGTTCGAGCATGCAGCGGCAACCACGCCCGGTACATCCTCGGCGTCAACCGCGAGGCAAGTCGCGAGCCCAGCTATGCCAGCATTGCCTGGGGCCGCGAACAGTTCGGGCATGCGCGGCGATTGCGCCAGCTTCCACACCAGCGCGTGCTCGCGCGCTCCGCTACCGACGACTAGGACTCGCACTTGCCTACTCCTTCGCGCCTATTCCCACTCGATAGTTCCAGGGGGCTTGCTGGTTATGTCGTAGACCACCCGATTCACAGCGGCAACTTCATTGACGATGCGGCTCGATATGCGCGCTAGTGTTTCGTAGGGCAACCGAGCCCAGTCAGCAGTCATCGCATCTTCGCTGGTCACTGCGCGCAAGGCGACGACGTGCTGATACGTACGTTGGTCGCCCATGACGCCAACCGTCTGGGTGTTGGTCAAAACCGCGAAACTCTGCCAGAGGTTGTCGTAGAGTCCATCGTTCTTGATCTCGTCCATGACGATCCAGTCGGCAGCGCGCAGGGTCTCCAGCTTATCCCACGTGATATCGCCGATGACCCGGATTGCGAGGCCTGGCCCCGGGAAAGGCTGCCGATTGAGTATCTGGGCAGGCAGGCCAAGCTCGGCGCCGGCGAGGCGAACCTCGTCTTTGAAAAGGTACCGAAGAGGCTCAACCAGCTTCATGCGCATCCGCTCGGGCAAGCCTCCCACGTTATGATGGGTCTTGATTTTGTGTGCGGCCGTGCTCTCGGTCGTTTGACTCTCGATGACGTCGGGGTAGAGCGTGCCTTGGGCCAGGAAATCGACCTGTCCCATGCCAGCGGCCTCTTCCTCGAAAACGTTGATGAACTCGTTGCCGATGATCTTCCGCTTCTGCTCCGGGTCCGTGACGCCAGCGAGTGCTGTCATGAAGCGTTCCGTGGCGTCCACGTAGATCAGCTTCAGTCCCAAGTTATGCTCGAACACTTCGCGAACTCGTTCGGGCTCTTCGCGGCGGAGCAAGCCGTTGTTGACAAAGATGCACGTGAGTTGGTCGCCGATGGCCTCATGGACCAACTTGGCGGTGACGGCAGAGTCGACGCCCCCCGACAGTGCGCAGATAACCTTCCCAGAACCGACTTGTTCACGAATGCGTGCTATGGATTCCGCAACGAAATTACCTGGCGTCCAGGAGCCGTCCAGCCCACAGGCCTTGTAGGCAAAGTTGCGAAGCATCTCCTTACCCTGTGGTGTGTGGGCAACTTCAGGGTGGAACTGGATACCGTAGATCCCATCTTCGTTGGCCATCGCGGCGATGGGGGAATTCTCGCTGAACGCGATCGCCCGGAACCCTGGCGGCAACGCGTCGATCCTGTCTCCATGGCTCATCCAAACAGGGATGTCGTCGTCTAATCCGTCCAGCAAGACCGACTGGTCGTTTCGGTGCAACACCGCGAAGCCGTATTCGCGCTCGGTCGCCTGGGCAACATGGCCGCCAAGCTGGTGCGCGATAAGTTGCATCCCGTAGCAGATGCCAAGTACCGGGACACCAGCGTCAAACACCCAACCAGGTGCGGTTGGGGAACCCTCCTCATAGACGCTTGAAGGGCCTCCGGAGAGAACGATGCCAGCCAGGTTCATCTCGCGGATAGCATCGCGAGTGGCGTCCGGCGGAAGAATCTCGCAGTAGACATTGAGCTCGCGCACCCGGCGGGCAATCAGGCGGCTGTATTGCGAGCCGAAATCGATGATCGCTATCGAGTCACGCTTCGGCGGTACGTCCGAGCCAGCGGTCGCCTGACCAGCCGTACCTGATGCGCGCCGAACCTCTTCGCTAGCAATCCCGAGGTAAGTAGAGACTTCGACGTCACCGGTCGTCGACACTCGGTGGGTCTGGTCGGCGAGCGTCGGTTCCTGTTCGTCCGGCATCGTTCATCCTGTCAATCGGGGTCGCCGGAGTGTAGCCCAGCGAGTGACGCCTCTCAAGCCGCAGAACGGCTATTCGCTTTGATCAGGAAATCTGCCACCACCCAGTTGAATGAAACAGGGTCTTCGAAATGGGGACAATGTTCGGCGCCATCAAACAAGTGGAGCGTGGCGTCTGGCAGAGCGGCAGCAGCGTGCCTCGCGTGAGCGAGGGGGGGACAGAGGGGAGAGTTCGCCCGCAGCGACGAGGGGTGGGAATGGCCATCTCTTGTAGTGGTGCAAGGAATCGCACCGAGCGCTTCACGCCGCGAATCGAGACGCCCGCCCGGAGGGCGTTGAACATCTGCTGGGGCACTCCAGACTGAAGGCTCTCCTGATAGAGAGCCTCAACAAGCTTTTCAGGGATGTCACTGCTCGTGATCAGCCACTTGAGCATGGAGCGGACTTTCCGCTCGGTGGTCCTGAAGAAGAATTCGCCCACGCCTGGCAGAATCAGCAGACGTTGCGTCCACTTTCTCTCGACCAACCCCCGCGGTGCCTGCGAGGGTCAGCGAGCGAACGAGGCTTGGGTTACCGATTGCGAAGTGACCGGCGATTAGCCCGCCCTGCGAGCCTCCGACCGGGTGGGCCTGTTCGATACCGAGCGCATTTATGAAGGAAACCAGGAACCAGAGTCCTGCTCCGGGTGTGGAACGTTCCGGCCTCAGCGCCTTCGAAGGGCTCCGCTGATCAGGAGTGGAAGCCGGCCAATGCTCAACCAGTACCAGCATGTTCCGTGTCCGTACGACCGAGGCACGCCCTAGGCCGTGAAGGAGCACGACAGGAGAGCCGGATGCGGAAGCAACGGGAGCGGTCGCTAGGCAACCGAGTCCTGCTCGGTCTCAACGCTGCACAACTCGATGGGTGTGAGTGTCATGGCGCGATTGTATCGACGGACCGAGTGTTACAGGCGTCCGGTGCTATACTTCGCTGGCCGCATTCTGCTCTCGAATCTGCCCCTGAGACCGGCTTTATCATGCCGCTAGTGCCGGACAATCCCAATAACCGTTCAATCGCCTCAATCCTTCTCCGCGAGCGGGGAGTGATTGCGTATCCAACCGACACGGTGTATGGATTGGGCGCGATTGTCTTCAACCGGAGCGCAGTCTCGACCGTGTTCGTCATCAAGGGCCGACAGCGTGACCAGGCCCTGCCCGTACTCGTGGCGTCTGAGAGTCAACTGCGCGAGGTCGCCGCTGATGTCTCCGACGAGGCGATGGCTCTGGCCAAGCGGTTCTGGCCGGGTGCACTCACGTTGGTCATGAAGCGGCATCCGCAGCTTCCGCTGAACGTCACCGGGGGCGGAGATACCGTAGCTGTGCGGTTGCCAGATCACCCGTGTCCGCAATCGCTGATATCCGCTTGCGGTTCACCGATCACCGGTACCAGCGCCAACAAGCATGGTGGTCCCAATCCCACTACCGCCGCCGAGGTGCAGCGCCAGCTTGGGAGCAGGCTGAGCCTCATACTCGACGGGGGCCCATCTCCGTTGGGCGTGCCGTCCACCGTCGTCGACGTCACCGCTACGCTGCCACGCGTTCTCCGCCAGGGTGCTATCAGCATCGAGGAGCTGCGTACCGTTTGCCCCGTAGCGGAGCCTGATCCTGTACCCACCCCCCCTGAGACGAGAGGTAGCTGAGACGATGGCCGATGACTGGGATCCGATTCCGCCTCTAACCCCGCACCGCGCTATCGTCGAGAATGCCCTCCGGGAGCACGTTGAACGCGCATCCGTCAGCGGATTACCGCTCTATCGGATGATGCAATACCAGCTCGGCTGGGTGGATCGCGACGGACTCGAAGTCCCACGTGAGCCTGCACAGCGCACACTCGGCAGCCTTTGCATGGAGGCCGCGTCTCTGTCTACAGGCACGAACCCTCACGCCGGCTATGCCGGAGCGGCAATCGAACTGTTCCGGGAATCTGTCGACGTGCATGAGCAGATGCAAACTGGCGAAGCAGGAAGCGACGAGGTCCCGGCTGTGTGGTGGGTCTGGGGACCGGCTCAGGCCATCAATGTGGGCGACGGGTTGCATGCGCTCGCCAGATTGGCCCTGTTGCAACTCCAGGGAAAAGGACAATCTCCCGAGTCCACGCTGGCGACGATGAGAGTTCTGGATGACCTGGCGTTGAAATACTACGAAGGTCAGTACATTGAACTGACGTACCAGGAGCGGGTGGACATAACCACCGCCCAATACTCTGCGATGGTTCGCTCGAAACAGGGTGCGCTCCTAGGTGGAACGTTAGCCCTTGGCGCCCGCGTCTCAGGGAGCGACGATGCGACCATAGAATCGCTCTTGGACTTGGGCGCCAGCATCGGCGAAGCGACGCAAGTGCGCGCGGACGTGGCGACGCTGTGGGACCGAAGCGCCAAACCCGAGGGTCGAGTCCTAAACAAGAGCAAACTCCATCCCGTAGTCCTCGTGCTGGAGTCAGGAACCCTGGCGGAGAAGCGGGAGATCGGCGGCATCTACTTTAAGCGAGTGATGGAAGGCACCGACGTTGAGCATCTGGCCGACGTGCTAGCCGCCGCCGGCGCCCGTGAACTGTCTGAGGCGCGGATAGGGGAGTTGATGATCGAAGTGCGGGACAAGATCGAACAGATTACCGCACTGCCCGAAGCCAGGGCTCGCTGGGAAGAAATCGTTGGTGGCCTCGTCAACGGCCGTCATTAGCCACACGGGAATACAGGGGAAAGCATGGCGAAGCAGACCGTAAGAGAGGTCGACTGGGCAGGCAAACGCGCGCTGGTCCGCGTAGATTTCAATGTTCCGTTCGAGCGAGGCACCAGCCGCATATCGGACGACATTCGCATCAGAGAGGCAATCCCCACGATCAATCACTTGCGCAACGGCGGCGCCAGCGTAGTCCTCTGCACGCATCTCGGTCGCCCTGGCGGCACACGCAGGGTCGACCTTCAACTAACCCCCATCGCTGAACGACTCGCGACCTTGCTCTCGACGACCGTCGACTATGTCCACGATGCACCCGGTGACCAGGCGTTGGCGAAGGCGAACGCATTGGAGGCGGGTCAGGTGCTTCTTGTCGAAAACATACGCTTCTGGGAAGGCGAAGAGGCGAACGATCCAGGATTCGCCCAGGCCATTGGCAGATTAGCCGACGTCTACGTCAACGACGCATTCGGCACCGCCCACCGTGCACATGCCTCCACGGAGGGAGTTGCGCACGTCTTGCCTGGCGTCGCGGGGCTACTGATGGAGAAAGAGGTCACGTTCCTTGGGGGCGTTCTGGACGACCCCAAGCGCCCTCTGGCGGCCCTCCTCGGTGGTGCCAAAGTCAGCGACAAAATCAAGGTTCTTGAGCGGCTCATCGACCACGCAGATGCACTGTATGTCGGCGGTGGCATGGCGGCGACCTTCCTCAAGGCGAAAGGGCTAGGCATCGGTAACTCGCTGCTGGAAGGAAACCTGGTGGACTTCTGTGCGGAAGTGCTGGTCCGCTGCAAGGCTGCTGGAACCACGCTCACGCTGCCCACGGACGTCGTCATCGCACAGAAGCTAGAAGCCGGTATACCCACACGCACGGTGGCGGCCGACGCGGTCCCGGACGACTGGATGATCCTAGACATCGGGCCCGAATCGGCCGACCTGTTCGCAAATCAACTCGGCACCATGGGCACCGTCGTGTGGAATGGGCCCATGGGGGTCTTCGAGGTCCCGCCGTTCCACACCGGGACAAGAGTCGTCGCTGAAGGCCTGGCCGCAGGCAGCGCGGTAACCATCATTGGCGGCGGCTCGACCGCAGAGGTGGTTGACGCTTTGGGGCTCGCCGATGAGATGACACACGTCTCAACAGGCGGCGGGGCGTCGCTCGAATTCCTCGAAGGCAAGGTGCTACCGGGCGTCGCTGCACTGCAGGACAAGTGAAGCAATCATGATCGAATTTCCTTGCCTAGCCGACATTGTCCACAAGAACGACAGCAAAGTCGTCATGCTGGTGCTCGGCGGCACCGGCGGCACACCTGAGCCAATCTTGGGGCGAACGGCGCTGGAAGCGGCACGTGTGCCGAATCTCGACGAGCATGTCTGCGAGCTTCTCGACCTAGACGCAGAGGTCCAGGTCGCCGCCGGTTACCTGGCGAACCCAGCGGACAGCAACGGCCGCTCCTGGCATGCGGTGCCGTTCGTGATACGCTCAGCCCGTACGCTCGGGGACAGCGGAGTCGAGAGCTTGAACGAGCGCGATCTGCGGTCCGGATCGCTAGGGCAGTTCGAAGCCAAGCATGCGGTGACGTTGGTCCTCGCGCACGCAGGAAGACTCAACCAGTTTGGGGATTGATCCATGGCTAGACCGTTCGTAGCGGGCAACTGGAAGATGAACACGTCCATCTCGGAAGCGATTAAGCTGGCCAGAGCCCTACGGCCTGCGTTGACGGGGATTGACGGGGTGACGCGGGTTGTCTGCCCACCGTTCATCTCGCTGACGGGGGTCTCTGCGGAGTTTGTTGGCTCAGAAATCAAGATTGGCGCACAGAACATGCACCCCGAGTCCAAAGGTGCGTTCACCGGAGAGGTGGCGGGGCCCATGCTCAAGGACGTCTGCGACTACGTGATTCTTGGTCACTCGGAGAGGCGCCAGCTTCTGGGCGAGCAAGACGACTTCATCAATGCGAAGGTCCGTGCCGCGTTGGAGATTGGGCTAACGCCAATTCTATGCGTCGGCGAAACGCTGGACGAGCGGGAAGCAGGCAACGCTAAAGCCGTGGTGGAGAGGCAACTCCAGGGCGGCCTCCGCGAGCTAACTGCCGAGGAGATCGGCAAGTCAGTCGTGGCATACGAACCCGTGTGGGCTATCGGCACCGGTCGAGCCGCCACTCCAGATATGGCCCAGGAGATGATGGGGCTGATCCGTTATCAGGTGGCTCGCCTGTCGCGCATCGATATCGCAGGAATGGTTCCGTTGCTGTACGGCGGCAGTGTCAACGCTGAGAACTGTGCCGAGCTCGCAGCACAGGACGACCTCGACGGCGCGCTCGTCGGCGGCGCAAGCCTGAAGCCTGGCGATTTCGCCGCTATCGCCAGAGCCTTCGCAGCGCGCGCGTAGCTCACGCGATAGCGATGAGCGTCTCGGCCAAGCCCACCGTGCTGTTCGTCGTGGGGCCAACCGCCTCGGGCAAGACAGACGCCGCACTTTCTATCGTCGATGTGCTGCGTGGGCGCGGGCGCACCGCCGAGATTGTTAATGGCGACTCCCGGCAGGTGTACCGGGGCATGTCTATCGGCACCGCCAAGTCAACCCCAGAAGAGCTAGCGCGGGCTGCTCACCATGTGATCGACGTCGCTGACCCGTCGGATGGATTCAGCCTCGCTGTGTTCCTAAATCTCGCGCGCACGGCCATCGCTGACATCCTCACACGTGGCGCAATGCCGATAGTCGTCGGCGGCACGGGGCAGTACGTCTGGGGACTCGTAGAAGGTTGGCAGGTGCCCGAGGTGGCACCTGCCCCGGAGATTCGAGCCCGCTTGGAGGCTGAAGTCGCCGCAGCAGGAGTTGACATGCTCTACCAACGCCTCCAAATGATCGATGCCGAAGCCGCAGCGTTTATCGACCCACGAAACGTACGTCGGCTCGTCAGAGCGCTCGAGGTCATCGAGATCACGGGACGGCCCTTCTCCGAGCAACGAACGAAGGAAGCCCCCCCGTTCGACGCCTACGTATTGGCACTCAACCTTTCGCGGGCTGACCTTTACGCTCGCATCGACGCCCGGGTCGACACCATGCTGGCGCGGGGCTGGATCCGTGAGGTCGGGCTGTTGCTGGCGGCAGGCAATACGCCAGACATGCCAGCCTTCTCAAGCGCCGGGTACCGCGAGATCGCGTCACTGTTGGCAGGCGATATCTCCATCGACGAGGCGGCGGCGAGGACGAAGACGGCGACGCACCGCTTGGCACGGTCGCAAGCCAACTGGTTCCGTGCCGGCGATGAACGAATCTCCTGGCACAACGCCCAGGAAGGGCTGGTGCTGGAGGCGATCCAAGCATGCTCCCCTTGACTGTGCCGGGACGCTCGTGCACCCTTTCGAAAGACTTCCCTGCCACGCTGAGTCAGCGCAGGGCACGCCCGTCGGCGGACGACGGGAACACAATCTCTCAGGTAGGTGAGCATGGCAGGTTATCTCGATCCAAACGATGGAATGGTTCAGGCGTTCGCCAAATTGGGCACAACGCCAGTCAGTGATGCGATGGACCGCTTGGGCCTCGGCGGCCAAGTCTTCGGCGTGAAGCCTGTTGACCGCGACTTCCAGCTCTGCGGCAGGGCGTTCACCGTGCGCAATGAGCCGATGACGGCGGGCCACAAGGGCGAGAGCGTCGGCGATTACATCGACGAGGTCCCTGAAGGTGGCGTCGTGGTAATCGACAACGCAGCCAGGTTGGACGCGACGGTGTGGGGAGACATTCTCACGATTATGGCAGACCGCAACAAGCTGGGTGGCACCGTGATCAATGGCGTATGCCGCGATTCCCAGCGTGCGCTTGCGCTCAACTACCCGATTTTCTCCCGTGGCACGTACATGCGAACCGGTAAGGACCGCGTGCGGGCGGACGCCTACAACGAGCCCGTCTCACTGGGCGACGTTCGCGTGCTACCGGGTGACCTGATTCTCGGCGACGGGGATGGCATTGTAGTCATCGCCAAGGAACACGAGGAGGCGGTGCTGAAGGCAGCGCAGGAGATTGACGAAGCCGAAGAGCGCATCCGTAACGAGATAGCGAAAGGCGGCCGGTTGGATGCGGCGCGAGAGAAGTTCAAGTACCACTCGCTCCAGAGCCGTCAGTAGGGGTTCCGAGAGAACGCCTTCCATACAACACTTGTCGCAGCGGGTTGTACCCGCTCGATTAGGTGCCTGAACTCGTGCCCGCCGATCCTGGCCGCGCTCGACCCAGCCGAAGCGCTCCAGAATGATGACTCAGTTGTCCGGAGTGCCTTCGGCGGGATTTGTCAGGACTCACTCCGCGCGCCACCAACAGGCGAAGAAACCCCACACCGCAACGCGGGCCTAACGAGCCAACTCAGCCGATAGAGTTGACTATCCCGCACTAAAAACCGTCCTCTTTTCTGTTGCCGTGATGCAGTTCCATCCGGTTGTTCAGGTACCAGTTCTGACGATGTTGCAGCTTGCGCGCGACGATTCAGCGAGTGGCCTTGGCATCTCCAGCGTCTCTCTGGCACTGTTCAGTCAGGTGAACGTAGCACTCCACTACCGTACGTCTCATCCACGAATGATTCCTTAGAGCGTCGCGCGGGCCGTATTCGCGGTGTCCACGAGCAATCTGGATTTCGCCAGCGCCAATTCTCGCGAAATTGTCATCAGTCCACAGTCTGGCGCCAGCCACAGGTTCTCCGGGGCCACATACACCAACACTTGTCTGACCAAGTCGACCACGTCGGCCATCGGCTCGAGGGGAGTATCACCAGGGTGGATGCACCCCAACATTACGATCCGCCCTTCTGCGTGCCTCAGCACCTCCGCCGGGTACGCGCTCCGTGCAAACTCCACGGAGAAGCCGGAGATGCGCGTTTCCATGAGCATGTCCAGCAGTTCAGGATAGGTGTATTCGTGTTGCTGCCCGCCGAAGCCTGGGTAGCCGTAGCAAAGGTGCACGATCGTGGGTACCGTAATCCCCTCAATCGCGCGGTCCAGCGCCTTCGCACCGTAGTCAGCGACCTTCTCGTGCCAGCGGGTCATCGCGGGCTCGTCGATCTGAATCACGTCGGCACCAGCGTCCTGCAACTCGCGCATTTCGGCGTTGAGAGCAACGGCGGCGTCCATCGCCAACGCGACCTCGTCACCATACGCAGCGTCGAACGTCGTATCGACGATCGTCATCGGGCCTGGCACGTCGATCTTCACCGGCTTACTCGTGTTTGCCTTAAGGAACTTGATATCTTCGACCGCCGCGGCCTCCCTCCGGGTCACCTGCCCGCGAATTGTGGGGACCAATCGCTCCAGATGGCCACGCCTGATCGTCTTCGACGTCGGGTGCTCGAAGTCGATGCCATCCCACGACGCGAGGATGTGATTGATGAAATTCGTACGCCGCTGCTCGCCGTCCCCAATCAGCTCAAGCCCGGCCTCCTCCTGGTCACGAATCACCCCTCTGACAGCTTCGTCCTGCGCCTCCCGCAGCGCGTCACCGTCCATCGTGAACCGGACAACTGACGCCCGCTCGCCCGGTACGCGCTCGAACAGGGTCGCTGGTCGCGGGTAGCTGCCGACCGTCGTCGGCGTGATGGGTGCGAGATCTGTCATGAAAGCCTCCTCAGAGCGTTGCGCGAACCACGTTTGCCACATCGACAAGTAACTTTGATTTCGCACGCGCCTGGTCGGGCGAAATCAACATCAGACCGCAATCGGGCGCCAGCCACAGATTCTCCGGTGCAACGTACTCAAGTGCCTGCTTTGCCAGCGTAACCACGTCGGCAATGGGTTCGATTGGCGTGTCTCCGGGGTCGACGCAACCCAGCATGACGATCCGACCCTCGACGTGCCGGAGCACTTCGGCTGGATAATTGCTACGCGCGAACTCCAGCGAGAAGCCGGAAATGCTCGTCTCCATGAGCATGTCCAGGAGCTCCGGATAGGTATAGTAGTGCTGAGCTTCAAGGCCTCCGGGATACCCGTAGCACAGGTGAACAATGGTGGGCACCGTGATGCCCTCTATCGCACGATCGAGCGCCTTCGCGCCATAGGCCACGACTTTCTCGTGCCATCGCGTCATAGCTGGCTCGTCGAGCTGGAGCACGTCGGCGCCAGCCGCTTGCAGCGCGCGTAGCTCCTCGTTGAGCGCGGCTGCCGCGTCCATCGCCAAGGCAGCCTCGTCGCCGTAAGCCGCATCGAACGTCGAGTCGACCACTGTCATCGGACCAGGAACGTCGATCTTGACGGGCCTTTCTGAGTTCGCTTTGATGAACCGCAGGTCTTCGACCGCCGCCTGCTCCCGCCGAGTGATCTTAGCTCGAACCGTTGGCACCGGCCGGGGGTTGTCTCTGCGTCTGATCGACTTGGCAGTACGATTCTCGAAATCGATTCCGTCCCATGAAGCGAGGATATGATTGATGAAGCTGGTCCGCCGTTGCTCGCCATCCCCAATCAGTTCGAGCCCTGCCTCCTCCTGAACGAGGATAGCAGCGCGCACGGCGCCGTCCTGCGCCTCACGCAGCGCGTCTCCCTCCAGCGTGAATCGCATAGCCGCGCGGCCCTCACCTGGAATCAACTCCACAAGCGATCTAGGACTCGGAAAACTGCCAACGGTCGTCGGGGTAATAGGTGCGAGGTCAGTCATACTTGCCTCCGTACACGGGAGCATACTTCCTCAACCACTGAGACGCCACGCCCCGTCGTTGGAAGCAGGCGCGCACAGGCGGGTTGGGGGTGGCCGCCGCCTAAGGCAAAATGCGACTCTGCCACGCCACACCAAGCCTGTATCATGGGCCTCGCTCGTATTCAGGAGGGCTCATGTTGCTGGAAGGCCAGACCTCAGTCGTTACCGGAGGAAGCCGTGGCATCGGATTTCAGATATCCAAGATTTTCGTCGAGCAGGGCGCTCGCGTGCTTGCCATATCTCGCTCCGCAGACAAGCTATCCGGCGCAGCGTCTGCACTTCCCGGATTGGAAACTCTCGTGGCGGACACGTCTGACCCCGACGACATCGACCGGGCCGTCGCGTGGGCGGCTGCGAACTGGGGATCCTTGGACATTCTCGTAAACAATGCGGGTATCTGGACCAGCGCCAAGGCAGATCTCACCACACCTGGTGACCGCGATTTCATCGCCACGAATCAGACCAACCTCATCGGGCCCTATCTATCAACGAAGCGATTCCTTCCCCTCTTGCTAAAATCGGCCAGCCCCCGCGTGGTTAACATTGGTTCGGCCTCAGGAATCCTGTCCCCACGGCTCCAGACCGCCTATGGAGTATCGAAAGCAGGCTTACATGCTCTCACCATCGCGACAGCCTACGAGTTGGAGGGCAGGGTGGCGGTCAATGTGCTCTCCCCGGGGTGGGTGCGAACGGACATGGCGCCTGACGGGCCCAATGAGCCACGGATGTCCGCAGAAGCCGCGCTGGAACTGGTAACGATGCCCAGCCACGTGACTGCCAGGCTGTTTCACGCCACGTCCAGCGATGGAAACGCGCCCGCTACCGCAGTTGAACGAGCATGGGTCGAGTTCTAGCGTCGAATGGCGTGGCCTCCGGACCCTTGACCCCTCCGGGGCCATACCGGTACCTTTGTCCGAACGTGATTCGTCCTCTGACTCGTCGCATAGGAGAGAGACAGCGATGCTAACTTCCATCCCTTGTGTTCTGATGCGGGGCGGGACCTCGAAAGGTCCCTACTTCCTCGCCTCTGACCTACCCACTGACCCTGCTGTTCGAGACCAAGTGCTGCTAGCAGCCATGGGATCACCTGACAACCGCCAGATCGACGGCGTTGGTGGGGCTGACCCGCTGACGAGTAAAGTCGCCATTGTTGGCCCTCCCACGCGAGAGGATTGTGACGTCGACTATCTGTTTGCACAGGTAGTCGTCGATGAGGCCGTCGTGGACGTCTCGCCGAACTGCGGCAACATGCTCGCCGGTATCGGCGGGTTCGCCATCGAGCATGGCTTCATCCCCGCAGCTGACGGAGAGACCGTCGTCCGCATCCACATGGTCAATTCCGGAGACCGAGCTATCGCCCGAATACCAACGCCGGGTAGAGAGGTGGAGTACGAAGGCGATGCCCGCATCGACGGCGTGCCGGGCACGTCGGCCCCGATCATGATCGACGTTGAGGACACTGCAGGCTCATTCTGCGGGGCGCTGCTGCCCACCGGAAACCCGGTGGACACCATCGATGGCATCGAATGCACATTAATGGACAACGGCATGCCCATCGTCGCCATGCGCGCAGCTGACTTGGGGCGCACAGGCTACGAGACGCGCGACGAACTCAACGCTGACACCGAGATTAAGGAGCGTTTGGAGTCGATCCGGCTGCAAGCGGGTCACCTGATGAACCTCGGGGATGTAACCGACAAGGTCACACCCAAGATGTTCCTCTTGGCTGAGCCGAAGATGGGCGGGGCGATCTGCACGCGATCGTTCATCCCCAAGGTCGCTCACGCCTCCATCGGCGTGCTCGCTGCCGTCACAGTCGCGACGGCGTGCGTGATTCCTGGCACCACTGCCGACGGCCTGGCGGAGGTGCCCGAAGGTACCCGCAAGATGATCATGCTGGAGCACCCCACCGGAGACTTCGCGGTCGAAATCGAGGTTTCCGGGCCGGCCGACGATCCGAAGATCGAGCGAGCCGCACTTCTGCGAACGGCGCGCAAGCTGTTCGAAGGCAAGATTCTCATCCCCGGTCGCGTCTGGAACGGCAAAGGCGTGGCCCTCGAAACTGCGCCCGCATAGGCACCTGAAACATGACAACACCTAAGCTCATTGCTGGACCGGACCAGAACCCAGTCAACCCATCCATCACGCTCCCTGAAGGCGCGTGCGACTCCCATTGTCACATCTTCGGACCCGGGACCCTATTCCCGTACCACCCGAACCGTTCCTACACGCCCCCCGACGCGGGCAAGGACACCCTCAAGGCACTTCACGACCACCTGGGCATCTCCCGCGCAGTGATTGTGCATGCGTCGTGCCACGGCACGTATATGGACGCGACGCTCGACGCCATCGGTAGTTCCCACGGCAATTACCGTGGTACAGCGATGGTGGAGAAAGACGTTTCGGACGCCGAGCTACGTAGGCTTCACGAAGGAGGGATCCGCGCGGTACGGTTCAACTTCGTGAAGCACCTGGAAAGCGTGCCTGACCCCGAAGAAGTTAGGCGTATGGCGGATCGAGTGAAAGAGATGGGCTGGCACCTCGTCGTTCATCTCGACGCCGTGGACATCGCCGAGCTTTCGCCGCTGCTGCTGGATCTGCCCGTACCGTTCCTAATCGACCACATGGCGCGCGTCAAGGCATCGGAGGGCGTCAACCAGGTCGCGTTCAGGACGTTGCTTGACCTCATGGGCCACGACAACGCATGGGTCAAGATCTGCGGCGGGGAGCGCGTGTCGTCCCAGGACGCACCGTTCCATGACGCCATTCCTTTCGCTCAAGCACTCATCGCTGCGGCCCCAAACCGGGTACTATGGGGCACCGATTTCCCTCATCCGAACGTGCGGATCATGCCAAACGACGGCGAGCTCGTGAATCTGTTCGGTGAGTACACCTCGGACCCAGCGGTACAGAAGCAGATCCTTGTCGACAACCCGAACACGCTCTATTTTGATGTGCCTTAGCGTAAGTTTAGGTTTTATCTAGGTCTCATTGGACTTCTAGCTGAGGAATAGCCGCCGCATATACTCGGGTTTGACATATCGTGCCACAGCCGCGATGCTGCGCCCACGATGACTTCGCTGACGCCATTCGCCAGTCCCGTGGCGCGCATACCACGCTGGCACATGGTGCTATGGGCAGCGATCGTTGTTCTCGGCCTGGTCGCAGGCGCTCTCAGCCTGGCGATTCCAGCTCGCGCTGCGTCCGACACCGTCGTCGTGGTCGATCTAGATACCATCATTCACCCCATCGCAGAGCGCTACCTCGAGCGTGCGCTGCAGCGGGCGGCGGATGACGGCGCAGTAGCCGTCGTCATCGCGATCGACACGCCAGGCGGGTTGCTCTCATCCACACGGAAGATGGTCACGCACATCTTTGAATCGCCCGTGCCAATTATCGTATACGTCTCGCCATCTGGAGCGCGTGCGGCATCAGCTGGCACCTTCATCACCGCAGCGGGACACATTGCAGCAATGGCCCCAGGCACAAACATCGGGGCTGCCAGCCCCATCTCGGGCGACGGCAGCGACATCCCTGACACGCTCAAGGAGAAGATCTTTGAGGACACCGCCGCCGAGATACGGGCGATAGCGCAGCGCAGGGGACGACCCGTGGAGCCACTGGAGGCGACGGTGCTCAAGGCCAAAGCGTACACAGCGCAGGAGGCCCTAGAGCTTGGGATCATCGACGAGGTCGCAGAAAGCATCTCTCACTTGCTTCAGCTGGTAGACGGCACCGCAGTACGTATACAGGGACTCACAGGCGAGGAAGCGGTCGTTCTTCAGACTGCCGGCAAAGCGCTGATGGAGATGAATCCAGGGTTCTTCGACCGGCTTCTGTCCCTGATCGCTGACCCGAACATCGCGTTCCTGCTGATTTCACTGGGCGGGCTCGGCATCTACTTGGAGCTACTGAGTCCCGGGAGCATTTTCCCAGGCGTGTTCGGGCTCCTCGCGTTGGGGCTTGGCTTCGTGGCCCTAGGGAACCTGCCAGGGAACTGGGTAGGCGCGGCGCTAATTCTCCTCGCGTTCGGCCTCGCCATCGCCGAGGCGAACGTCGACGACCTGGGTGTTTTGGGAATGATGGCGTTTGTCAGCTTCGTGGCCGGGGGAGTCTTGCTATTCGGCCATTTTGGCACGCCCGCGCCACTATTCCCGGGCATCTCCGTCAGCCTGCAGGTGCTCGTGCCGGCGGCCGCGGTCGCCGGGAGTGCCAGCGTCGCCCTGGCAATTGCGTCCAAGAAGGGGAGGCGAGCACTCAAAGAACTATCGCCTACAACAACGCTGTTGGTTGGCTTGGGAGGAGTCGCTGCAACGGCACTGGACCCAAGGGGCACCGTGCGCGTACACGGCGAAACATGGACAGCATCGGCCGAGGGGAAAGCACGCATTCGTAAAGGAACGGCAGTCGAAGTAGTGGCAGAGGAAGGGGGATTTCTTACAGTGCGGACCGCACCCGAAGGGGAATCCTCGCAAGACCAGGCAGAAGGTACAGAAGAAAATCCGGCAGGCGAGCAAAACGCCTAGGAGAAAACCATGGCACTTTGGGGTCTCAACGTCATCAAGCAGTACGAGCGATTGGTTGTGTTCACATTCGGGACTTTCACAGGGGTCCGGCAGCCAGGGATCCGATGGGTCTGGCCGTTCATCAACAACGGCTCTTCCACCGTCGACCTCCGAGAGAACCCCGTTGCTATTCCAAGGCAGACAAGCATCACACGCGATAACGCACCGATTGACATCGATTTCTTCGTGTACATGCGAGTGATGGAAGACCGGCCACAGGACACGATTCTGAACATCAGCGATTACCGCAGCGCGGCCCAGGCATTGGCCATGACTACGCTTCGTGCGGTCGTCGGAGAGATGGACTTGGACGACGTTCTATCAAAGCGTGAGCGCATCAACGGCGCGCTCCAAGCGAAGCTTGATGAGGTCACCGCCAACTGGGGAGTCAAGGTCACACGGGTGGAGATCCGTGAGGTCGAACCGCCCAGGGACGTTCAGGACGCCATGAATCGCCAGCTCTCCGCTGAGCGCACTCGGCGTGCAGCCGTGACGGAAGCGGAGGGCCAGCGTGACGCTGAGATCAACCGTGCTGAGGGTGAGCGGCGTTCCTCCATCCTCAGAGCGGAAGGTACGAAGCAAGCGGCAATCCTGGAAGCTGAAGGGGAACAACAGGCTCAGATATTGCGCGCCGAGGGATTCAGTGACGCCATGACTCGCATCAACGCCGTCGCATCACAGGCAGATCCGCGAACGATGAGCCTCCAATACTTCGAGACGCTGAAGGACATGGGCGCTGGTGCCTCTACGAAGTTCATCTTCCCGATGGAGTTCACCTCGCTGCTGGAGCCGTTCATGCGTGGGGCAGGAGCATCGACCAACGGAGGCAACAACAACGACTCGTGAACCGGCCCTTACTAGATTTTGTCTCGACCCACATGCGGCGACCTTCAAAGGTCGCGGCATGTGGGTTACTCCTGCTGGCGCTGACCGCATGCGGCGGCGAGCACTCCACACCAGCGCCTCCCTCTGCGGAGGAATTACGCAATCAAGTAGTCGAGACGCTCCGCAACGTCACTAGCGTGAGCTTCCAGGTAAGCCATCCGAACGACGGCACCGACATGGGTGGAGGGTTGGTGCTGAACACGGTGGAGGGGATAGCGGTCTTCCCCAAAGGCGCGAGCATGACCGCCAATGGAATCATCGCGCGAATCGCTGTCAGCTTCGGCATCGTGCAGACGGACGACACCACCTACTTCAGTGGGCCCATCGGTGATACCTGGCGGCTGGTCCCGCCCGAAACTCTGCCGTTCGACTTCGTGGGCATGAACACCAGCGTAGCCACGGCGCTCGGGAACGCCACAGCGCTGGCCATCGCTCCAGGAGCGAGCGTCAGCGGCCAGCCGACGTTTGTGCTCTCGGGCTCCATCATCTCCGACGACTTGAAGGGCCTCGTACCCGGAGCCGCTTTGGGTTTGCCCCTCAGTATCGAGGGTTGGATAGGTCAAGATGATGCCCTGCCGTGGAGAGTGGTGCTGACGGGAGCGCTCATCGGCTCGGACCCGGAGTCCATGGTCCGGCACCTTAATCTCCACAACTTCGATGAGCCCATGACGATCGATCCCCCGATCTAGCCGCAGGGAAATTTCTGGCGAATGAGCCGAGGCCCCGTAGAATGACTGGCATGCCCCGCCTTTCCGCAACAGGCGTACTCGTAACGGTCTGCGTCGGCGTGTTCCTCGCGTCACTGGACCAGACATCGGTCGTCACCGCGCTACCTGAGATCATGCTGGACATCGGCATCACCATCGATCGTCTGGACGATATTGCGTGGGTGGTGACCGCGTATATGTTGGGCTTTACTGTGGCCATGCCGCTTCTCGGGAGGGCAGGGGATGTTTTCGGCTACAGGCGCCTGTACCTGAGCGCAACGCTCCTATTCGGTTTGGGTTCCACTCTCGTCGCGCTGGCCGACGGACTGGGCTGGCTGATTGCGGCTCGCATCGTGCAGGCGGTGGGCGGTGGTGCGCTGATCCCCGGTGCCATCGCGCTCGCCAGTGAACGCCTGCCCCACGCACGAAGGGCGCTCGTATTCGGCATCGTTGGCGCGGCTGCGGAGACGGGTGCAGTACTCGGGCCACTGTACGGCGGTGTGATCATCGAGCTTCTTGGTTGGCGCTGGATCTTCTGGACGAATCTGCCCGTGGTTGGGCTACTGCTACTCGCGATGGTCACGGTACCGGAGATCAAGGCCACAGGCGGGCGGCTCGACCTCAAGGGTGGATTGCTACTCGCTGGTGGTCTCGCACTAGTCACGGGAGCACTCTCGCAGCGCTCGTTATTCACAGTGGACGCGGTACTTCCCTTCGCGATCGCCATTGCCGCGCTGGCTGCTATCACGCTGTTGGTCTACGTGGAGGCGAGTGCGAAGGAACCCGTGATCGCCAAGGCACTCTTCCTTTCGCGTCGGTTCGCTGCGGCGATGTCAGCGCAGCTCCTGGTGGGCGCCGCTCTGATCATGGCGCTGGTCACCGTACCGCTGATGGCAGACACCGTGCTTGGCCAGAGTCCGCTGGAAGGCGGCCTGCGACTGATGCGATTCACCGGGGCAATCCCGTTCGGCGCGCTCCTGGGTGGATTCGCCGTTCGCTGGACTAGCGTTCGACTGCCGACGATCGTGGGGCTCCTGCTGGGAGCTTTGGGCTTCATCCTCATGGGAACCTGGGACGAGCAGATAAGCGACCCTGCACTCACGATTCACCTGGCGACCGGCGGTTTCGGGTTCGGGCTGGTGATCGCACCCTTAGTGCTCTCCGTGGTGGAATCAGCTTCGGAGAGCTATCGAGGCACTGCGGCTGCATGGGTAACGGTCTCGCGAATGCTGGGTATGACCTTGGGGTTGGCGGCGTTGTCCGCTTGGGGGATGGGCGAGTTCCAGGTGCTGACCTCTACGCTGGAGTTCCCGCTGCGCTTCGCAGGTGAAGAGTCGGATGCCTACCAGGCGCGCATCGCCGCATACCAAGACGGAGTGACGGGCGCTTCGTTCGAGGTATTCAAGGCGTTCTTTCGCGTAGGAGCCGCGTTGACGTTCGTAGCCATCGTACCGTCGCTGTTCATCAACGACCGACGCAAAGCTAGCTGAACCTGACGATATCCGCCAGAGCGAACGGCGAACGCACGCGAACGCCTATGCTCGGCTCCGCGTAAAGCTCGGGAGGAACGCTTATGTCGGCCGCGTAGATCTCCCCGACGGCGGCATGTGCGTCGGGGCTACGTAGGCCAGTCTTAGGCAGCGCGAGGGTCATCGTTGCGTCGGCGACGATCACAACGAGTCCGTGAACCTCGCCGGGGCCCGCGTCCACGCCTCTTAGCACGTCCAGGGCCAACACGGGGCACTCCTGATCGTTGGCCGCGCGGATGAGCGAGGCAACTGCATCGCCCGGCGATCCGCTGAGGCTGCACCCGACCACCGCATCGACAATGAGGTCGGCATCAGGAAGATCGATCGTTCCGCACGCACGGGTAATCAGGATCCCGAGGTGGTCGAGTATCGCAAGCTATGCACGAGGCACTTCGCCAAAACCACCCACGCCCCAAGCGCCTAGATGCCACCGAGAAGTCGGAGGATGCCGGCTTCGGCATCCTCTCCTAGATGCACGCGAACCAGGCGCCGATTGTTCTCCACCAACGCCTGGTAGTCTCCCATGGCCTGCGCCGATATCAACGTACCGAACCCGTACGCCTCACCGGGGATCGTCAGGTCTTCTTCATCAACGGTGAACTGCAAGTACAGGCCAGTGCTCGGCCCACCTTTGTGCAATTGTCCGGTCGAATGAAGGAAACGCGGGCCGTATGCGGTAGAAGTGGCGATCTTGTAGCGCTCCGCCACGAGCTTTCGTAGCAGTCCCACTGCAATGTCGATTCCTTCAGACGGCTCCGCGTAGACCATGATCGCTAGGTAGTCGCCAGGCGCAGCGGTCCCCAACAGATCCTGAACATCACCCGAAGGCGCAGGCTCAGGCAGCCCCCCGTCGGCCAAGAACGTATCCAACACGCGACCGGTAGCGTCCTTCGCTCCTTGCACGTCGGGCTGATCGAATGGGTGGATCTCCAGCAGCGCGCCTGCGACGGCAGTCGCCAATTCCCACCGGAAAAACTCCCCTCCAATATCATAGGCATCCGCGATATCCAACCGAACGACGGGGTGGCCGGCGGCGGCGAGCCGTTCGGTCGCTACGTCCGCCTGAGCGTTGTCGTCGCCTTCGACCCGGAGGAACACGAACGCTCTATCGTCTCCATAGGCCTCGGTCTCTAGCAGAGGTTCGCCGACGATGGGAACGATCCCCGTGCCTTGCTTCCCAGTGCTCTCTGCGAGCAATTGCTCTACCCACAGGCCAAAGCTCACCACGCGGGGTGAGGTGATCAGCGTTAGCTTGTCGCGCCCTGCTTGGACGGCGGTACCCATGTATGCACCGAGCCATGCTCCGGAATCCTTCTCAAGGCTTATTGGTCCAGGGGGTTCTGCTGCTGCTTCGGCTCTAGCGAGCAGTCGCCCTATATCCACGCCCATGAGCGTTGCGGGCACCATCCCGAAGAAGGACAGCACCGAATAGCGTCCGCCCATATCAGTCGGATTCTGGAACACACGCTTAAAGCCCTGCTCTTCCGCCAACGATTCGAGTGATGTCCCAGGGTCGGTTATGGCGACAAAGTGCGAACCAGCTTCAGTCTCGCCAACCGCTTCCGCCACGAGCTTCCTAAAGTATTTATAAAACGAGTTGAGTTCGATCGTTCCTCCAGATTTGGACGAGACGATGAACAGCGTCCGTGCAGGATTGATAGACCGGGTCACCGAGCGCAACTTTGCGGGTGACGTCGAATCCAGCACTATCAGTTTGGGGTAATTGCCCGCGCTGCCGATGACCTGCCGAATCACCTCCGGGCCGAGGCTACTGCCCCCCATGCCCAGCAACACGACTTGATTGAAGGAGGAACTCTTGATCTCATTGGCGAACTGCGTGAGATTCGCGACTTGCGCCGCCATCTCTCGCGTAACGTGCAGCCAGCCAAGCCGATCAGCGATCTCTGTTGGATCTTCACTCCACACAGTGTGGTCCGCATTCCAGATGCGAGCAACGACGTCGTCGCGCTCCAACCGTGCGATAGCCTCGTTCACTGGCGTGGCGAATTTACCCAGCATAGCCGCTGGTTGGCGGGTTCCTTCAGTCATCAGCTATCCAGACTGAGGAGCTCGCGCGCTTCCTTCACGACTCGTTCAGCGGTGAGGCCGAATTCCTTGTAGATTGTCCCGAACGGCGCGGATGCACCGAAGTGATCGATCCCGATCGCCGTACCATTTAATCCTACATATCGGTCCCAACCGAGCGTGACTCCGGCCTCGATGGACACGCGTGCCGTGACATGAGGAGGCAGGACAGCGTCACGGTAGGTCTGAGGCTGCGCCTCAAACAGGTCCAACGACGGCATGGAAACCACGCGTACGTTCACGCCGGCTTCAGCAAGAGTTTTGCCCGCTTCAAGCGCGATGGGCACCTCGGATCCGGTGCCCATGAGGATCACGTCCGGCGTGGGCGAAGACTGCCAGAGCACATACGCGCCTTGATGCAGGCCTGAAGCTGAGCTGTACTCGATCTGGTCGATGATCGGCAAGCCCTGACGAGTGAACACCAAGACCGTTGGCCCGTCGGTTCGTTCGATCGCGGATTTCCACGCCTGGGCAGTCTCAGTGCCGTCGGCGGGTCTGATGACGTTCAGGTTCGGCACCGTCCGCAAGCTCATGAGGTGCTCGATCGGTTGGTGTGTGGGGCCATCCTCACCCACGCCAACCGAGTCGTGGGTGAACACGTAAACGACTCGCAGCCCCATCAGTGCCGCCAGACGCATCGGCGGGCGCATGTAGTCCGAAAACACCATGAACGTGGCGGTGTAGGGGATCACTCCCCCGTGGACTGCCATGCCACCAGCGATGGAACCCATGGCGTGCTCGCGGATGCCGAAGTGCATGTTGTGGTCAACCGCAGGGGCGACGTCGGCCTCCACCTGTTTGTTCAGCAGCGTCTTGGTCGAAGGCGCCAGGTCTGCTGAGCCACCCGTGAATCCGTGGACGCGTTCAGCGATGTAGTTCATCACCCGGTTGGATGCGTCGCGAGTTGCCACCGGTTTCTCGTCCGCGCTGAACAGCTTATCCAGGTCGTCATCCCATCCTGCGGGCAGGGCGCCGCTGAGGTCGGCATCCAGTTGCCCTGCCTCCTCGGGGAACGCTGCACGGTACTGCGCAAGCTCGGAGACCCATGCCTCTTGCGCGGCAGCGCCACGCCCGAGCGCCTGCCGGGTGTGGGCAACCGCCTCCGCCGGCAGACCAAATGGCCCGTAAGTCCAACCGAGATTCTTGCGAGTGAGAGCCACCTCGTCGTCACCGAGCGGTTCGCCGTGAACCCCACCAGTGTCCGCCTTATTGGGACTACCGAACCCGATGGTCGTCCGGCACACGATCAAGGTTGGACGGTCCGTCTCGGCTTGTGCCTCACGGATCGCACCCTCCACCGCGTCTGTATCGTGGCCGTCTATCGGCCCAACGACATGCCAACCATAGGCTGTGAACCGGTCACCAACGTTCTCCATGAACGCGATGTCGGTGTTGCCCTCAATCGAGATCCCGTTGTCGTCGTAGAGGTAGATCAGCTTGCCAAGCTTCAGCGTGCCCGCAAGCGACGCGGCTTCGGACGACACGCCTTCTTGAAGGTCACCATCGGAAACGATTGCATACGTATGGTGGTCGATAATCTCGTGGCCGGGGCGGTTGTAGTGCTCTGCCAGGAACCGTTCGGCGATGGCCATGCCTACGCCGTGCGCGAAACCTTGGCCCAGCGGACCCGTCGTCATCTCCACGCCGGGTATACCCAGTTCCGGGTGCCCGGGGGTGCCACTACCCCACTGTCGGAAGCTCTTGATGTCGTCGATCGAAAGGTCATAGCCAGCGAGGTGCAACAAAGAGTAAATCAGCATAGACGCATGGCCGGCTGACAGCACGAAGCGGTCGCGGTTTGGCCACGTGGGATCGGCTGGATTGTGCTTCAGGAAGCGGTCCCATAGCACGTGGGCCATCGGCGCAGCCCCCATGGGTGCGCCAGGGTGCCCACTCTTCGCCTTCTGCACGGCATCGATCGCCAGAAAGCGGATGCTGTTGATGCAGAGATCGTCGAGCTGGGAAGTGGTCATTTGAGTAGCCAAGCGTGGGTCTCCAAGCGAACGTCAAGCGTCGGCACAATTCTAGCGCAGGTGGTCACTGTTACGGGCGCAAATTCGGCTACCATCCTGAAAGTTTTCAGGCACAGGCACACGATCGTTCGCCTCACGCTTGCACCTGCCACGTCCCAGGCATAGGCTCATACCAATCAGCCAAGGAGGCCCAACGTGCTATTCATCGACAATGACACCGTCAAGCAAGTTCTGACCATTTCCGACACAATCGAGGCGTTGGACACTGCGTTCCGGGGCTTGGCGGATGGGGGCTCGATTCATCGTCCGCGCATCGACGTGTACGTGCCCACTGGCCGCGAGGAGGACTATTACCGTTGGGGCACCATGGAGGGCGCCAGCCGGGACCTCGGGGTGTTCGCCATCCGTATGAAGTCCGATGTGGTCTCGTGGCCGACGGACGATACCGGCAACTGGACCGAGGAGAAATATTGTGTGGAGCCCGGCACCTACTGTGGATTGATCTTCCTCTTCAGCACGGTCAATGGCGAGCCGCTCGCTATGATCAACGATGGCTACCTCCAGCACATGCGCGTGGGCGGCGGCGCAGGCCTGGGGGTTCGCTACATGTCGCGGGAAGACTCGCATGTCGTCGCGATGCTGGGCTCAGGCGGCATGGCGCGCTCTTACCTGGAAGCGTTCTGCAACGAGCGCGACATCCGCGAAGTCCGGGTCTACAGCCCCACTAAGGCACACCGCGACGACTACGCAATGGAGATGAGCGACATTCTCAACGTCGAGGTCAGGTCCGTTGACGATCCTGAAGCCGCGGTCCGTGGGGCGGACATCGTCTCGACCTGCACGGACACGATGTCGCCGGTCCTGCGGGGGGAATGGCTGGAGCCCGGGATGCATATCACCAATCTCGGTGGCTACGAGCTCGACGATCAAGTATTCGCCCGTGCGACGTCGATCGTGAGGCAAGGCGTCAACGGCGCGCGGCTGGCCGACGGCGACCCTCGCGTGCAGTACGGGCGCGGGCACAGCCCGGTGGCCTACGTCGCAGGCAACGAACAAGAGATGGCACGATTGCCCAAGCCAGGCGCGCAAATGGGTCGCACAGGCACCAACGAGCGCTACCCCGCATTCACCGACCTCGTCAGCGGCCGGGGCGGTCGCCAATCAGCGGACGACATCACGCTCTATCTCAACGGCGGCAATCAAGGCCTCCAGTTCGCAGCCGTCGGCTCCGTTGTCTACCACAAAGCGCTGGAGGCAGGATTCGGCCGCGCCCTCCCCACCGAGTGGTTCCTCCAGAACATTCGCGACTAGGGTAATCAAGACGAAGGTCCGGCGCCCAGTCGGGCGCCGGACCTTCGTCTTTCACTCAGGCCGCACGTCCTTCGCGTTGACGAACGAATAGTCCGACATGTACGCGACTTTCGTGGCAGCGGATTTTAAGTTCGTGGCCTTTAGTCCAGCCCAGTCCATCGTAGTCCACCGCCGTCCAATCCGCCCCGGGTAATCACCTCTAATAAGACGTCCGCGAACCCCGGCAGTGCATCGGTGGGTGCTGGCAGACGCCGTCCTTAACTGCGGTACAAAACTGCGGTACACGCAGGCCGGTCGTTGCTTGATACCCTGCCGGTCGGTGGTTGTGGTCTGGCTGTGGTCTGGCTGTGGTCTGGCTGTGGCGATGATCGAGGGGGGTATGGATTGGCGCCTGTTGTTTGGATTGGTGGTCTAGCCGTGACCGGTCAGAATCCGTAAAAAAAGGATTGGTGCTGATGATATGTGTGGATGTGTTGGTGCCGATCACATGGATTGGTCAGCACGCTCAAAGCGATAGCGCCAGATCCGATGCCCATCGATTCCTCTCTCTGGCCAATACTGCACGATGAGATATAGTCCGTCATAACGATAGCCAGTTGACGGAGACCACTGCGGATCGCCTTTGGGCCCCCTGATTACTCTTATAGGTAGGTCCTTTTCGAAACTGATCTTCAAGGCCCAATTTCCCGTATCAGTCAACTCTTGGTCTGCAATTTGCTTCCCCGAGGAGTCCCTTCCACCGTAACCTGTATACACAATGGAGTCTCCATAGTCTTTATCATCGACGTATCCACCGTTCAGGACGATTGAGTCGGCTCCATCTTTTTTGCTACCCGATATTCCCGCTTGTGGCGGCCGATGTAATCCAGCCTGACAAACTCCTATTCTGTTCGCAAAATGACTACCCACGGGGTAATTCGCTATGGGCCCGTGACCTGCCCCCCCGGATTAGGTCCAAGGATTTCTAGAGTCCGACCGGTGTTGGTCCGCACCCCTGGACTGTACCAGTTGGCGTGTGAGCCGCCAGGGTCAACTGGCTGGCGACAATGCCAGCACGAACTCCTTTGGGGACAGGTCGCCGAGGG
>Ga0302123_10000302_pt1 | contig 40757 bp, 33 predicted proteins | sample CB21_321_MG_FD_203109 | JGI IMG/M metagenome (GOLD analysis project Ga0302123, IMG submission 203109) | Marine microbial communities from Western Arctic Ocean, Canada - CB21_32.1 | ecosystem: Environmental > Aquatic > Marine > Oceanic | place: Canada: Western Arctic Ocean | collected 2017-09-28 | reverse complement strand
TGACGAACGGAACGGTACCGAGCCCAAGCCCACCGATAAGCACATCCCCGTGCGACTGGTTAACGATGTCGAAGTTCAGTTCGTACTCGCAAGCCGTGTTGCTCATCGTGGTCACGCCGTCGATCCGTAGGCGCATATAGTCGCCTGGGGGAGCGTCTTTACAGGTGACGGCGGCGAAGACGAGGACGTAAAGGGGGTAAGCATGGACATTCACAAGACTCTAGTCGAACTTTACGCGGAGCGCGAGCGCCTCGACGCTGCTATCGCAGCTATGGAAGGGCTTGCGACAGATGGCCAACGGAGACGAGGTCGGCCCCCGAAGTGGTTAGTAGAAGCCCGGAAGAACAAAGAGACGGGCGGGAAATCGCCAACTGAAGCTGACAAGCCACGCCGACCACCGTCCAAGCGCAAGCCCCAATAGCGGCTAACAGCCCGTAGGCTCCTCCAGGGCCCCTAAGAGAACCTCCGATAGCTGTCCGAGAAACTCCTTTACCACCAGCAATCGCTCACCTCAGGAGCCTCAGCCGGTGGCCCAGGCTGACGCAAGCCGAGCCGCCTCAAGCACCTGGACGCGAAAAGATGTCATCATTCATGACATCGGTTGCGAGTTCAACCGGTCAATGCAACACTCGCGGTAAGTCGTTTAGCTTGAGTGTCCCAATGCTGAGAGACACAAGTGGCTTGCCTCCTAGTCGAAGTCCAAACGGCTACCGCGTAACTCGTTTAACTTCAATAGCGTTTAGAGGGAAGCGCGGTATCCTCGCCGTTACCCTTTTTGTTTCTTAGGTTTACACTTCACCCTTCCTACAAGGAAAGGTGTTGCGTCGACCCATTGAGACCACCGTTGTTATCAATACCTATCTGAATCGCGCTAGAATCGGCGTGTCGTGATCGGCCAGACCATCAGTCATTACCGCATTGCCGAGAAGCGCGGTCATGCGCTGGGTTGCGCTCGCTTTTCCGGATCAATAGCCCATGTGATGGCCTTTTGAGCTGAAACCTAGCCGGATCAGCACTCGGTGCAGAGCGACTGATTTCTTTGGCGCTGAGGCGGTTAGGTCTAGGTAAGGGCCTGTCTCAGGTATTTTGCCACGTCGCTCACGAAACGGTGAACCGACACCTCCGCGATACGACGACCAGCGACGGTGTCTACGGCTTTACCGAAAGCACCAAGGGGCGGTTGGTAGAGACCCAAGAAGTCCAACTGGGTTTCCGTAGCGGTCAATGGATAGACTGAGAGATTCGCCTTCATTAATGGGAACAGGTCTGCCATGTTCGCGGCCTCCCATTCAAACTGCAACCGGGTGGCGGGAGAAGTCATGCCCGCGGGGACTTCTTCCTCAATGTTCTTGACAGCAATCTTGATGTCGGTTTCGAGCCCAATCCCTCCGACTTCGACGCGCAGTGCGGAGGCGATCGAGCGCGCACGGGAAGCAGCGGCTTTGGTAGCTGATTGGAATACCACGAGTGGATCCTCTCTTAGCGCATCGCGGACCTGCTCATAAGGATGGTTGACGTAGTCGTAACAGTGAATCTGACGCTCTTTGCTCATCTGGAGTACCCCGGCACGAACGGCTGCCTGTCGCCGGCCGGACAGCCAACGAACTTTACCATAATCGAAAGCGTTCGTAGCGTAGGTCATCGCTTCGAGTGAGAAATGCAGGCTGGCGGCGTCTGTCGGTTGGCCGCTCGGCCACGCGGTATCGTTGAACCGCCGATTTCCCCTAGAGGTGCTATCACGTCCTCCATCATCGCGCTCCTGCTCGTGTTGTTTCCTCGCCCTTCCCGCCCTCGGTGACGAGCCCACACCGGAGAACCTCAAGGCTCGCGAGTGGTTCCAGAACGCCAAGTTCGGTTTGTTTGTCCATTGGGGAATTACTCAATCGCCGGGTCCGCGCGCTCTTCCGCCTCGGGCCGAATGTTCGGGTTGTTCATGATGATGCGGGCACAGGTATTCCAACGCAGGATCGCATCGTCGTTCCCCTCGGGGCGCAGCGCTTCGGACTGCTCATAGAACCGCATTGCCTCACGCAACCCTTGGTAAACAATGAAGCCCGTCCGCGGTCCGCCGAGTTCGAGGCGGGCCTTGGAGCGGCGCTCGATGATGATGCCTGAGTAGTACGCGCGGTCACGTTCCGAGGAAAGTTCGGCGACAAGCCTCCGGGCTTCTTCGATAACCCGATGGGTTTCGGAGCCAGTTCGCTGCCCGCTCACCTGGTCCGTGAGCGCCAGAATCAGCATCACCATCGCTTCTTCGTTATCAGGGTCGATGCTCAGAACATCCTGGCAGATGCTCTCGGCCTGCCGTGGCTCGTTGAGCAAACGGTAACGCTCGGCCTTTTTGAGGGCCTTCGGAATCGCGCCTTCCGATAGGGGCTTCAGTTCAAACATGGAACCCTCCGCTTCCTTCTGAGACAGTCGGACTACCCGCTGAAGATCCGGAACAGCTTCTTCACTGGGTCGTAGTATCTATCGACAACTCGTTCTTTCAACGGAATAATGGCGTTGTCCGTGATTGTAATGCTCTCTGGACAAACCTTCGTGCAGCATTTCGTAATGTTGCAGTAGCCAATACCTTCCTCGTGGCGCAGGTCGGCCAACCGGTCCTCCGTGTCGAGCGGATGCATCTCGAGCGCCGCGCTGTAGACAAAGAATCGCGGGCCGATAAACTCGTCGTGGAGGTGGTGCTCGCGCAGAACGTGGCACACGTCCTGGCACAGGTAGCACTCGATGCACTTGCGAAACTCCTGCACGCGTTCGACATCCTGTTGCTGCATCCGCCACGTGCCGTCGGCGGCGTCCGGAGGGCGCGGCTTGAACTTCTTGATCTTCTTCTTTACCTCGAAGTTCCAGGAAACGTCCGTCACCAGATCCTTCATCAACGGGAACGCCTTCATCGGTTCGATCGTAACCGGCTTGTCCGTCGGGATCTCACTCATCCGGGTCATGCACATCAGGCGAGGATTTCCGTTGACCTCCGCCGAGCAAGAGCCACACTTGCCCGCCTTGCAGTTCCAGCGCACGGCCATGTCGTTCGCCGACTGGGCTTGGATCTGATGGACGGCGTCCAAGACGACCATCCCTTCTGATACTTCCGTCTTGTACTCCTGAAGGTGGCCCGATGCGCGGTCTCCCCTCCAGATCTGAAACATTACGACTGCCATAGTTGAGCCTCTTCCCTACTGCATCTCTTTGATGATCTGTTGTAGCTCGGGAGGAATCTCTCGAATGGGCGCGCGAGACAATTGCGCCTTGTCATCTGGTCCCTGACGAATCACCATGTTGACCTGGCCGAGGCGACTGTCCTTGTCCGGATGATCGATCCGGGTATGCGCCCCCCGGCTCTCCTTCCTTTCTAGTGCCGCCAGCGCGATCGATTCCGTGAACGTCAGCATGTTGCGCAGATCCATGGCCGTGTGCCAGCCGGGGTTATACGCGCGTCCACCGCTAACGCCCACGTTCGCGGCCCGCTTACGCAACTCATGGATCCGCTCGATCGCTTCCCCCATCTCGCTCTCGTTGCGAACAATCCCGACCTTCTCCTGCATCATCTTCCGCAACTCTTGCTGAATCTCAAACGGGTTCGTTTTCGAGTGACGCTCGAAAGGCCCCAGCGCCTCTCTCAAAATCTCGTTGATGCGATCCTCATGGAGCGTTCCTACGCCGTGATCTTTTGCGTAAGCGGCGGAATATTCACCTGCTCGTTTGCCGAAGACAACCAAGTCCGAGAGAGAGTTGCCTCCCAGGCGGTTGGCCCCGTGCAGTCCCGCCGCGCACTCACCGGCCGCAAATAGGCCCGGAATGTCGCTCATCTGTGTGTCCGCATCGACCCTGATGCCGCCCATGACGTAGTGCGTGGTCGGGCCGACTTCCATCGGCTGCTCCGTGATGTCTAGATCCGCCAACTGCTTGAACTGGTGGTACATGCTGGGCAGTTTCTTCTTGATGTGCTCGGCGGCCTTGGGAATCTTTTCCTTGATCCAGGCGATATCCAGAAACACGCCGCCGTGGGGGCTGCCGCGCCCTTCTTTGACCTCTCGCATGATGCACCGCGCAACGTGATCCCGCGTTAACAGTTCGGGAGGTCGGCGCGCCTCCTTGTCCCCGATTACGTACCGCCAGCCCTCTTCCTCGGTGTCAGACGTCTGATGCTTGTAAAGGTCCGGGATGTCGTCGAACATGAATCGCCGGCCTTCGCTGTTTCGCAGGATGCCGCCTTCTCCACGTACGCCCTCGGTCACGAGAATCCCCGCCACGCTGAGAGGCCAAACCATTCCTGTCGGATGGAATTGCACGAACTCCATGTCAATCAGCCCCGCGCCGGCCCTGTAAGCGAGAGCGTGGCCGTCACCCGTGCATTCCCAACTATTGCTCGTCACCCGAAACGCCTTGCCGATGCCGCCTGTGGCGAGTACGACCGTTTTTGCGTGAAAAACCTTGAAATCCCCGCTTTCGCGGTCGTAAGCCACAGCGCCAACAACCCGCTCGCCGTCCTTGACCAGTTCAATGACCGTCGTCTCCATGTGGATGTCGACGCCGAGGTGAACCGTGTAGTCCTGCAACGCGCGGATCATCTCCAAACCCGTGCGGTCGCCCACGTGCGCCAGGCGCGGGTATTTGTGGCCGCCAAAATTCCGTTGCAAGATGCGGCCGTCCTTCGTGCGGTCGAAAACCGCCCCCCACGCCTCAAGCTCGCGCGCACGGTCCGGGGCTTCCTTGGCGTGGAGTTCCGCCATGCGACAGTTGTTCAGATACTGGCCGCCGCGCATCGTGTCCGAGAAGTGAACCCGCCAGTTGTCACGGTCATCGACGTTGCCCAGCGCCGCCGCCATGCCGCCCTCGGCCATCACGGTGTGCGCTTTCCCCAGCAGAGACTTGCACACCAGCCCAACTGACACGCCGGCGTCTCTTGCCTCAATCGCGGCGCGCAAACCCGCCCCCCCGGCCCCCACGATCAAGACATCATGCTCGAACCTCTGGTACTCGGCCATTAAAAAACTCTCCAGTCCGACCAGATCCCCATCGAGCACATCCGGACATACACGTCAGAGAACGCTACCCAGAATAGGCTCATCCAGGCCCAGTTATGGTGGCGGCAGTTCAGGCTGCTGACGCAGTTGTAAGAGGAAAGTCGGGCCGGCGACTCCGCGAGGTGATCGCGGCCGCCTCCAATCAAGTGCCGCAGCGAGTGGCAACCGAGCGTGTAACCACCCAGGAACACCACGTTCAGCGTGAGGACGATGCTTCCGACTCCCATGCCAAATCCGCCTTCAAACCAGTACCCCTTCCAAGCGTCATAGCCCAGAACCAATAGAAACAGAAGAGCGAAATACAGAAAGAAGCGATGCACGTTCTGGATGATCAGAGGGAATGAGTTCTCCCCGCGGTACCCTTTGCGAGGTTCGCTCACCGTGCAGGAAGGCGGGTCCGCCCAGAACGCTTTGTAGTACGCACCACGGTAGTAGTAGCACGTAAATCGAAAACCGCCCGGCGCCCACAAGATCAACAGAGCAGGGGAGAAAGGAAGGACAGCCGGCCACCAACCCGGCTTTGGCCCGAACCAACTGTGTGGCGAGTCGCCGAAGAGCTCCGGCGAATAGAACGGCGAGAGATACGGTCCGTGGGTGTAGTGCGCTGCCTGGAAAGCGGCCCACGTCGCGTAGACGATGAAACCGGAAAGACCCAGGAAGACGAAGAACGGCTGGATCCACCAAAGATCTTGCCGCGACGTTCGACCGAACCCTGCCTGCTGAACAGGAATATCAACCTGAGACATCTACATGGACCCCCAAGCGTTGAAAGTGAATCACCAAGCATAGGCGGTCCGCTCGCGGATTTCAACGCGGGGGGCCTGTAGGCCTGATTTATTTTTGTCTCTTTTGAAGATAATCTCGTCCACGATTCGGCTCCAAGGATGAAGTCGCGCTCGACGTCGTGGCTAATTTTCTCGGCGTCCTGACCCGTGTGGTGGGCGAGGATGCCATTCAGACTTTCCCACATGCGCAGGATCTCGCGGGCGTAAATATGGATGTCGGTAAGCCTCCTGGTTGTAGAGCCAGGCGACCGCCACGCCGCCGACGGTGCCGTCGAGCAGTCCGCACAGTGTACCGATGATCACCTGGCCGAAGCTGGCTGTGGCGTCGTCTCCCCTGTCTTGCCTTTCACCGTGCAACCCGGCTCGCAGCAGGCGGTAGAGGTCCGCTACGGGCCGGAGAGCACCAACCGCATCCATATGGCTTCCGTATCGATCAGCAGCAACGACCCTGACCAACAGTTAACGTCCGTGGACGTGGAGGGTTTCGGAAGGCTGACCCAGGCCGACTTCAATTTCGGGGCTATTGGCCCCGGACGGAATCGCAGCATCTCCAAGATACCGACCAACAACACGGGCACCGACCTCGAGGTTACCTCCATTCGGTCGACCAGCAGTCAGTTCAGCATCCTCTTCGAGATTACGTCCCTCGAACCGGGCACGCCCCGGCCACAGTTCTTCGTCCGTAACGGCGAGAATTTCCGTCTCAGGGTGCAATTTGCGCCCACTTCGTTCGGCTTGAAGTCGGGGCTGGTGCGCATTACCACCCGTGGGCCGGGGAACCCCGTGTTCGTGCTGACGATGGAAGGCGAGGGGATGACGTTTTAGCCGGCCACGGCGGAAAGGGTCGACGGTGACATGATCGGCCTGGGCGGAGCGGACATTGTCCTTTCGTCTCCGCGGTGCGAGAGATTTCAAATTGAGCAATGAACCCCATGCAAGGTGGGGAGTTGCGAACGGTGCGACGGAACCTTGTTTGGGGCAGTTGTGTCCCAGTGTGCCTTCCTTACCGAATGACTGCGATACGGAACTGGGGAAGGTTGCTCGGAACGGATGTCCATCCAGGGGCAAGGTGCTCGATCATTTCCAGGACGACCTGTCGGAACGAATCTTGCCGGCTACCACGCGCTTCCCGGATATGGGACGCACAGGGCAGGACCGCGTGATGTGATCGCGGATGCGGTTCAGGTCGGCGCGGCGCAAGATGCAGCTCACGGTAGCGGGCAATGAGATCCCGAAGGCCGCCGCCGCGGCCTGTGTGGCCTCTCCGCCGAGGATGTGCAACATAACTATCAGGGGGGAGCCCCGTGTGGCCCGCCAGCCTGCTCCAGAGCCCCCCACGGCCCTTCGCCCTGGTCCCTAGAGGATCTTCCGTCGCCTCTTGCAGGCCTGCACTTACTCTGCCCGGTCGCTCGTCAAAGTAGCTGGGGGAGGGTTGCAGCAGCAATACATATTATATATATATATATATGTTCCGAAGCACTTCCCTGCGCGTCTGACTGCGATATGTCCTCCGGCGCGATCTAGGCTTGCCGGCCTTCGACTGATTGCTGGCTCTCGTCATCTCCGCTGTTCGCGTAGGACTCGTTGAACAGTTCCAGCCACTTCCAGACAACCGTGTTTCGTCCGTTGTCTAGTTGATCCTTCTCGGGGCCGAACCTTCGCTTGACAACGTCTCGATACTGCTTCACGCGATTGGCTACAGCGGCCGCATCCCAGGCAGCGAGTTTGTTCCGCGGCACTCTTCGTGTAAGGCGCTGTGTGTTCAGCGCCTCCGCCACGCGTCTCCGGGTGCTCCGTACTCCCGCTAGCCGAAGCGCATGGTAGCCGGCATAGATGCGTTCCGACAGGTCGTCTTGCAGGTGGTCGAGCGCTTTGCCTTGGACGGACATCCGTTCCGAGACGAGGGTGGCCTCTTTCGATTCTGCCGTTGCTTCGACCTCTTCGTCGGGAACATCGACTTGCTGAAGCAACGCAAGAGTTCGGTCCACAACGCCCGCTCGAAAGTGTGTCCCGCGATGTCGCCGCAAGAACCGAGTGGCCTTCTGCTTGCCACTCGGCCTGATGGCCGCGACCCGCAACGTCGTCTGCCAAACCTGCCGGCCCAAACGATCGAGATGTTCGCGATCAGCGCCGGGATCGAGCTTCCACGCTAGCTCCCTCAGATACTGCGCCACTGCGGCCCCTTCGCGCAATCGAATCTCCCCCGCTCGACGAGCAACCGTTGAGAACAGGAACCTCAGGAATTCATCCGCTTGTGAAGGGTCGAGCTTTCGCTCTTTCAGCTTCGGTAGCTTCTCGCTGGATATCCAGTCAGACACGGGCGATCGAACTAGGGGGGACATGACGGCCTCCTCAAATCGGACTTCTCCCCCTATTGTCTGCGCAAGGAACTTGAAATAACAGAATGGAGGCCTCTAGAGAGCCAACCCAGTCCCGTGTCTGATACCATCTACCCCGTTCGGATCGACGAGCCGCCACCAAGGAGATGGCGCATGAAAGCTCGTCGAAGAAGGCGGGGGCAGAACCCCACACCATACAAGGAGAAAAACAGATGGAAGTTCAAATACCGAATCGATCAAGCCCAGGCGGATGGATCCGTCAAGCGTGTCCAGAAGACCAAGGTTCTGGGACGCACGGACGAGATGTCGTTTTCCGAGGCCTGTCAAGAAGCGAGGAAGTTCATCACGCCGATCGATGAACTCAAACCAGGAGTCGAGCACAGCGAACGCACCATGGCAAATCTGATCGAACGTTGGCGAGACGCTATCGCACCGAACTTCAAGCGTTCGACGTGTGAGAGCTACGAGTGGGCGTTCAAACGGATTGAGCCAGCCTTCGGTGCATTCAGAGTTTCGGAGATCGAGAGACCAGATGTGCAGCGGTTCCTCACAGTGGCGGGACAAAAGCTGGCGCCCGAATCTGTCCATGACGTTCGCGCTCGGCTGCGAGGGCTTCTCAGCGTGGCCGCCGAGTGGGGCTGGATTGCTGCGAACCCGGCTGCCGGCCGGCTCCGCTTGCCAAAGAGACATCACACAAGGAAGAAGCGGATCTTGATGCCGGTTCAGCTCTGGAAGCTCGTATTGGTACTGAAGCCACCCTACAGCCTGGTTGTGCTTCTGGCGGTCCTGGCTGGTCTCCGCAAAGGGGAGATCGAAGCGCTACGTTGGAGTGATATCGGCGAATCTACCGTGACTGTTGATGAAGCCTCGTACTTCGGGACCCTCGATACCCCGAAGTCCGAAAAGTCGAATCGGCGAGTGGCGATCGGTCCGACTATTCGGAAGGCGTTACAGGAGCGGCGGCTGCAAGCACGTTTCACCGGATCAGAAGACTTCGTCTTCGCGATTCGGACGAATACTCCGATCGACCTCCACAACGCGGCTCCTCGCCACCTTAAACCAGCCTGTCGGCAGGTAGCTATCCCCGAGGTGTCCTGGCATGACCTGCGGCACACCTATACGACCTGGGGGCGCAAAGCCGGTGTTAGCCCTGAAGCCATGCGGGACCTACTAGGGCACGAATCGGTGAAGACAACCCTCGACATCTACAGCCATCTGGACGATCAAGATGCCGCTGCGATGGCGATCGAAGACTATGCTCTGGGTGGGAAGTTGTTACCCCTTAGTGTTCCCCCCCCTGAGGATGGGGTGGAGCTAAGTCATTGAAAAGAAATGGTAGGCGCGGCAGGACTCGAACCTGCGACCCTCTGCTTAGAAGGCAGATGCTCTATCCGCCTGAGCTACGCGCCCGTGACCCTAGAAACTACTGTACTCAGCATGCCATTCCTGCCGACCTGCGGCAACTAGGGTTGCGACAACGAGCCCCGGAGGATGTTCAGAGGGCTCCATTGTACGCTGGGTACCGAGATCCTGATATTTCAACAGCCGAATTGAACACCGACCATGACACGCTATCAATTCCTCATCGACACCTATGAAACCGAACGACTGAAAGTCCTCAGCGTTTGGAGCATGTTTGAAGACGAGCACCTGCCTTTTCGTCCGCACCCCGCCGATTCGCGGGGACGCAGCGTCCACGAGCAGATGGTGCACCAATGCGTGAGTGAGAACCTGTGGTTCATCAATATCCTGGGCCTGGATGTCGGCGCTCCGCCCCTGCCCGGAGATGAGACACGGTCCGAGTTCATCCGCCGATACGCTGAAGACTCGGGAAAACGCCTCGAAACACTACGCGCGAAAGACAACGCTTGGTGGGAAGAGATCGTGACGTTCTTCGAGGTCCCGCGCTCTCGCGCCTGGGTCATGGTCCGGCGGATTGCCCACACCGCCCATCATCGCGGCCAGCAGACAGCGCTTCTGCGGATGCTGAATCGCGACCTTCACAGCACCTATGGCCCCACGGCCGACACCGGTGGCCTGATGCAGAATAAGGCCCCGGTCATCTACCTCTATACGGATCTTGACGCGCTGCTCGAAGCCGAGGCGGCGGGCGGTGGAAAGTTAGCTCTGCCCGGCCCCGGTGACAAGCCCGCGACGGAGCGACCAAAGTGAACCGCCGCCCGCGCGCCACGGCTTCGGAGAGTTGATTCTTACTGTGGCGCGGGTGCCTGCACGGTCCAAACCACCCGCGCGCACCCACCCTTTGATAGGGTCACCTGATAGATTCGCTTTTCCCGCTCGGACTCTGGGTAGGCGCGCAGTTTCCTGTCCGCGAACAATTCGTACTTGCCCGGAGGTAGATTCGAGAATTCGTAGTGGCCTTTGTCATCCGCAGCCCTGCAAACTAGCTTCGAATCCTCGGCCAACGGTTGCAGTCCGACGAGCGCGCCTGCAACCGGCTGCGTGGGATTCGGACTGTAGTAGTCAGTGTGCTCGCGCGTTACCAAGCCGAAGATCTTACCTTGCGCAAGGCCGTCCTTGGCGCGTCGAAGAAAGTCCAAGTCATCTTCGGCTTTCTGTATCGGACGTGTTCGGCTGCAGATAGATGTCCCAAAGTGACCATCGCGCTGATAAGCATAGACGAGGTATCGTTCTCCCACACGAAACGAATACGAGCAGCCTCCGGGGAATGCGAAATTCATCTGGAGTGTAACCTCCTCGCCAAGTTCTCCCTTGAATACCTCGATGACGCGGAGGGAGGCCGTCGTTCCCAGGAGGAGAGAGAGTAAATTCATCGGCCTCCAAGGTACCTCGCCTAGGAACACCGCATCAGCAGACTGGTATGCTTCGCACACCGGCCGTTCGGGCACGCAGCTACACGCGAACAGCGGAGTGTTAATGATGGGCAAGAGCGCGATGACGCACAGAATCCGTGTCAAAGCCAGCAACGACTCTCGGAACGACTTGCCCACGACGATGGCCTCCGTGCAGTACCTATGCCACGATAACGTGTCTTCGCCTGCCCTTGTGATTTTTCAAGGTCGCACGACGGAACCATCCATGCCGCGCACCGTCGTCCAGTTGGCGCTACGGTAGTTATCGCGTAGCGGATACTTGGCGGCAATCTGTTCGTTGAGGTCGATGCCCAGGCCCGGCTTGTCGCTGCCATAGAGATAGCCACCGCGAATCCGCGCCGCTCCAGGCATCATTTCGTACACCTCATCCGAGAAAGCGTTCTCTTCCTGGATACCGAAGCTCTGAATCGACAAATCGACGTGGTAAGCGATGAGCTGATTGATCGGGTCGTTCTCGCCGCCTTCCTGAAACGCCGTCCGCACACCGAACTGCTCACACAATGCCGCGATCTTCTTTGCCTGTGTGATGCCGCCGATCATCCCCACCCGGCCGCGGAAGAAATCGATCAGCCGGTTCGCAATCAGCGGACGCCATTCATGTGGATGTGTGAATAACTCGCCCATCGCCATCGGCGTCGAGGTCAGCCCGCGAATGTGTTTGTAGTAATCGATCTGCTCGGGCGGCAGGATGTCTTCCACAAAGAACATCCGCGCCGGCTCAAAGCGTTTCGCCAATTCAAGCGCGCCCCAGCCCGTCAAATGCTCGTGGACATCGTGCAGCAGCTTTACATCCCAGCCGAGCTTATCCCGCACGTGCATGAATAGCTTAGGGATCGTATCGATGTAGGTCTCTTCGTCGAATGCCTTACCGTTGAAACCCGTCTCCGGCCGGCTCCCTTCGCCCGGCGGAATGAAACCGCCACCACCATACCCGCCCATCTGCACGCGGACGTGTCGGAAACCCTTCTCCATCCATTCCTGGACGCTCTCGACACAGGCATCAGGCGTCGGTCCGCCCGCATGCGCATACAGAGGCACCGCGTCACGCGCTTTGCCGCCCAGCAGTTGATAGACCGGCATGCCGGCGCGCTTACCCTTGATGTCCCACAGCGCTGAGTCGAGCGCCGCTTGGATCACGTTAGTGACCGGCCCGTTGCGCCAGTAGGAACGAACATGATTCGACTGCCACAGATCCTCGATGCGATCCGGATCTTTGCCGACCCAGAAGGGGGCCATGTGCTTCTCCAGAGCCGCCTTCACCGCCCATGTGAGATAGAGATTGTTCGCGGAGCCGATCCCGTAGAGTCCCGGTTCGTTCGTCTCAACTTTGATGAATACCCAGGAGTATCCAGGTGGTGGGCTTGTGCCGATCACCTTGACGTTTGTGATCTTGAGCGGCGGCAGGCCCTGCGTCGCCTGCGCGTATAAATCCGACGCCCACCAAGGCGCCGTCAACAAACCGCCGAGCAACTCTCTTCGTCGCATCATCAATCTCCTCCAGAATCAGAGGCCATCCTATCAGCTTGCCTATAATGGGTGATCGGACGGACCCCTTATGCCTATCAGTGAGGATCTCCTCAATATTCTCTGTTGCCCCCGCACGAAGGTGCCCGTGCAGGTACTGCCCGCGGATCAGCTTGCCGACTTGAACGCCAAGATCGAGCAGGGCGGCGTAGTTTACCAGGACGGCAAGCCCGTTGAGAAGCCGCTCCAGGAAGGTCTTGTTACCGAAGACGGTGAGACGATCTACCGCGTTGACGACAGCATCCCCGTGATGTTGGTTGACCAGGGTATACCGGGCCATCAGATCAGGCACGGCTAGGAGCTTGTGGCGTACGGCTGCGCCGTGCCGGGTCGGGTCGTGCTGTGCGCGATCTCAAGATCGGTCGGAGACCGACGCCTGCGGCCTCTTAGATCACCAACGTCTCGATCAGCGAATTGAGTTGCGTCTGCAGATCCGAACGCTGCCGCCGCAACTCCGACTGTTTATCCCGCATCGCCGTTAGTTCGCCTTCTTGCTCGGACAGTCGTAGCGCATACTGCTGGACCTGCTCTTGCTGCCCGTTTACCGAACGCAGGCTTGAGATGTTCTGGCGTAGGCGGTTCTGGTCCTCGTACAGCTCCTTGATCTGCTGCTCAAGCATCTGTGTCTCGCGGTCGGTGTCAGCGATCTCGCGCTTCGCGTCGGCGATCTGTCCCAGCTTCTCGCGCCCTTCAGCATTCAATTCCTTGTTGCGGACGTACGTGATCAACTGATCGTAGGTCTGGTTGGTGATGCTGAGCGATTGAGCGTACTCGTTCTCTTCCGTCACGGGAAACTTGACGGTCTCGCCTGCCGGCACGGCGACTTCGTAGCGATAGGAGTTCGCCGTCTTTTCGGATGGCTCGTTCCCGATCGGTTTGTATCCCGGCCGAACCGGTCGCTCGATGATCACCGTCTTGGCCTTCTGGTCGACATTGTGGATGGTGAACGTCCGGACTTCCTTCCGCGCATAGCGAGTTGTCATGACGCCACGCCGCAACGTGAAGCTGCTGAGTAGTTTGCTGGATGTCTCGTAGGCCGTCGTGATACGCATTCCGAGGTCAACGGCGTAGCTAATCAGCCGCTTGTCGTCATCTTTAATCGTTTCGAACAACGCCTCGCCTGCATACGCCCCGGCATCGAGCACCGTCACTGCACCGCCGTCGAGCGTGATCCCTGAATCATTCGTGATCTCGACGGCATTGAGCGGATGCTGCGAACCGTGCGACTCATCGAAGATCAGTAGTTTGCGGGCCGCAACGCGCTCTTGAAGAAACGGCAGCATCGCGGATTCGCCCTGCCCGACGGTAATCGCGCGGTCGATGCGGTACTCGAACAAGTCGCCCAATGCGCCGCCCGAAGCTGTTTGCGCGACGGTTGAGGAAATATCCTTGTCATCCGCCAAGTCTCCCGCGATGTGGCCGCGGCCACCGGCGAAGCCCTCGTTCGCCGCCATTTCCATCGACGCGGCCGGAGCTGCCGCGAGCTGCCCACGAAAGCGAGCCTGCTCCTTTTTTTGCACGTTGTCGCGACGCGCTGGTGCTTCACTCTCCACAACCGCGCCATGAACCACCGGACGTTGCGCACGATCTTGGGCCAGTTCAAACACCGGACGGTTCACATACTTAGGCTCATAAAGTCTGCTGATGAACGAAACCGGCCGACCCGAAACCAAAGACAGGCTCACGTTCTCCCAATCCTCACCGGTTGTGTTGTCAACGATCGCCCAGCCTTCGAGCAAGGGGTTGCTTTCCGCGTCGAAAATGAGCCGATAGCTGCTCTTCCAAACAGGAGTCGGCACCACGTAACGTGCTCGGACAAGACCACTACGGCTCTCCGCTGTCTCGATCGTCACATTGCGCTTCTCGGTATTGCGCGCCCCGGCGATCAACATCAAGTAATCACGAAATTGCTCCTGCAGCCGCGAATCAACGAAGCGCAGCCCCAGCGCCGCCGCCGGATCAAGCGTGCGAATCTCGCCATCGTCGCCGAGGATCAACAACCGATGGCTTTCCGGCTGGTCGCTCGTCGCCGCGATCGTCCGCGCGCTGATGATCGTCCCTTCCACTTGATCGGAGGCCATTCGCAACCGGATTCGCGATCCCTTGAACTGGTCCAAAATGCGGCTCAGCGGCTGCGCGTCATTCACTCGAAACGGGAAGTTCTGGAGCTTCTTCGATAGCGGCTCGTTCGAGTCGTAGCGTACGCCCGCGACCGCGCCGGCCCTGGAGTCGACCGTCAGCGACTTGAGAACGTCGTCCATCTCAGCCGCCTTGAACTGAAGTTCTATCGCCTCGCCACCGCTAATGTCGGCCGAGCGTTCAAAGAAGCCAACGCCGTGCTTATACAACACGACTTTCCGCACCGGTAGCTCAGCGGTTTGTGCCACAGCGGGCCCAATGCCCAGAAAACTCGAAAGGGTACAAAGGATGATCAGGTGTCGCACATTTGCCTCCTACATTGCCGACGGTAGCTGCCCACAATTCGTGGATGCTGATTCCCGTGGCGCGCGCATTTCGCGTACCGGGTCGCGCTGTGCGCGACCTTCGCGCTCGGCCAACGGCCGATATGCCCAAAGCAAATCCGCCGCCGCTACTGGATCGTGCTCGCTCCCTGAATACCTTGATCAGCGGGTATCAGGTTCTTGTTGATGTGGTTGTCCAGGTTGATCACGTAGGTCTCGGGCGCGCCGATCAAGATGGGCGAATGCGTTGCCGCGATGATCCGAAAATTCTTCTGGTCAGCCAGTTCCTTGAGCATCTTGAGAGTGCGGCTCTGGTTCGACGCCGACAAGGCCATCTCAGGCTCATCAAGCAACAGCACCGTGCCATCGGGCAGGGTAGGGAACAGGTCTTTGAACATTGACAGCATCACCTGTCCGTGACTCGCCGAGGCGACGAATTCCTGCATGGCCGGGTCGTTTTCAAACATCTCCGGTTGCATGCGCGGGTTGTGTAATTCGGCGTCGAAGAGTAAGACCTTGGGCCAATTCAGCTCATCCGGCTTTTCGAGCCGATAGGCGTATCCGTCGATGTCTTCCGCCTTCAGAGCTCGATAAATCGATTGCAGCAACGTCGACTTACCCGAGCCGTTCTCGCCTTGTAGCATGATCAACGGATGGCTCAGGTCGACGATCATCGGCATGTGAAAATCGAGACCTATGAAGACGGGATGACTAAGAATTTTAAGGAACATGATGGCCTGCCCCAAGCATAACAGCCCGTCCCTACCGCTCCACGCACGAAACGTAGGGGCGGCATGCCGTGCCCGCGCGGCCCCGGATGGGGCCGTACGCTAATTCGCTTCACGAACCCGCAATCGAACCCGTGACTCCCAATCAATCTCCGGGACCTTTTGATCCGGGCGATCGTGAATGACCAGCACGCCGCCTTTGCCTGCAACCTGTTCGCGCGCACGGGACCGATTGACACGAACCTCGTAGCCGGCGCCTTCCTCGAGCCCGACGATATAGATCGCTTTCCCGTCAGGAATCGATCCGTCGAACGACAGCGGAGGTTCACCGTAGATAACCGCGGCACCCGGAAAGACCAACGGAGCCTGCTGGTCCTCCAAGCCGATCAGATGCTCTTCCCCCTCGGCCACGATGCGCAACCGGCCGTCACTATATCCGGCCCACATATCCTCTTCCTGCCAGCCGGTGCGCGCGTAGACACGCCCCTCGAACTCGTCATGGAATACCAACGGCGCGGAGAAATAGCTGAGCCCCGGCAGGTAGGGATTCACCCACAGAAACTCATACACCGCGCCCAGCGGCGTGAATAGCGTGAAGGCATCGTGCCGCACCCATCCTTGAAGGAACTGATAGTCCGCCAGTGTATTCTCGTAGGCGACGAAGATCATCGAGGCGATTCGATTCCTTGTTCCTTCGATCACAGCGCTGCTCTCGGCCGTGCCTACCGGCACACGGAAAATACCTTCTTCGGTGCGAAGCGGTTGGGGCGAAACCGCGAACATCATCCGCAGAGGCAAGGCCTTAAATACATTTGACGCCTGTCCCCAAATCTCAATCTCAAAGTTGTGGCGGGCGATGTGCGAAATCTCGCCGAGAGCCACTAGCTCAGCACCCTCGGCAAGCAACTCGCCTTTTCGAAGCGCCGGGAGGACAAGCCCCTCCCAGTGGTCTTTCATGAACGTTTGAACGACTCGTTCATAGCCCGTCCGGTCTTCTCCCACGGCGATCAGCGCGGTAACGCCGCTTCGCAAACCGGTCAGCCCGATGTCTGTCTTGCCGGCGAGATCTGCGGCGGCTGAATAGAGCGCCTCGGCTAAGACCCCTCGTCGTTCGTCCGACAGGAGTTCGTAGCACCAATCGAAAACAACAGCGCCCAGACGCAGCTTGTCGGGCTCGGTGAACCTTCCTGACTTCGCCTCTTCCAGCGCCCAAGCGATCGCCTTGCGTCCCGACGCCTCGTCACCCGAAACCTGAAACAGCAGCGCCCGTACGAGAGGTTCTTCAGGAAACTCGACCTCGGCCCGCACCAAACGCTGCAGATTCCGCCAGCGCTCGGAGTCGCGTCCGACGTCTTTCTGTAGCCGGGTCAGCCGCCGCCCTTCCAACCATAGACGCGGATGGGATGTATAGACCTTATACTCCGTTTGCCCAAGCAGTATGCCCGGGGCAAACGCGACCAAGGCCGCCAGGAGGTATAGCTTCATCCTGAAGCCATTGTAGAAGCAGCGCTCACCAGCCGGTTAGATGCTCCCAGCTTCTCCTGTTGGTTGTTCGAGGTCCTCGGTCGCGGCAACATGCACGGATTCCTGCTCGGCTGCCGGGCTCGGAGTCGGAACTTTCTCCCTGACGCCCATCTCCTGCCCCAGAGCGATCCGCGCGCCGTACGCCAGATACTCGCGCTCCATCCAAGGCGCGTCTTGCTTGTAGTCATAACCGCCCACGACCCACACCGGCGTGCCCTGTTTCTCGATCCGCCAACCACGCGGGCCGAGGTCCCACTGGTCGCCCCAGCGATAGAGCCACTTCGCGTCGCGGCTCAGTAGCCGTACGCAACCATGGCTCGCGGGATAGCCCGGCAACTCGTACTGGTGGAAAGAGATCCCGTCCTTGTTGATGAAGTTGAACGCCCAGGGCAGGAACCAGGCTTTGTTCACCGTGCTGCGCCGGCCCTTCGATTTCCAGTTCAGATGAAAGCACCCGGAAGGTGTCGGTCGCCGTGCCGCGCCCGAGCTCACCGGGCCCCAGTGGATCAGCTTGCCGTTCTCATAAGCCCCGAAAGCCTGCGCTTGCTGATGAACGATCAACGCCTTGCCGTGCGTCCGGGCCCATGTCGACGCGCCGGGCATCGGACTGTAATCGAGTTCCCGAAAGTCCCATCGGTCGGGGACAACGATCGCGCCCATCTTCGTCAGATTCTTGGCATCAGCGCGATTCAGCTTTTCGAGGATAGCGATCTGTATCGAGGTGAATTGACAGCGCAGTTGTTCCGGGTCGTCCGAAACCGCTTGCACTCGAAAGCGTACCGGCGATGTCGAATGCTCATCGATCAGGTGAGGCTCTGCTCCCAAGCCGGACGTGATGGCAAGCCAACAAAGCAGTGCAGCCCCGCTCAATGCGGGTGCTTTCGATTGACCAACGACTCTTCTCCAACACCGCATCGTTTGCCTCCTCGGGGCTGACCGGCTTCTGGCGGGAATGCCGATCACTCCTAACTAGGGCAAGTCATGGACCAAAGTCTTTCCGTCGGCGCGCCGACGTTCTCCTCCCTCAGGAGAGTTCGCGTTGGAACCCTCCTGTTTATTGGATGTTTGCGGTGCGAAAAAGATTTCACGTCCTGTCATCGCGGGCGTGATCCATACCACCAAAGCGTGTAGAATCTGCCCGGTATAAGCAGCTTCTACCCGCCCGGACCACGCTCTTTCGTGATGTAGAATGGGGGCAATCTTTCCTTGGAGCGTTGATATGACAAACGATGGTTCCCGGCGTGAATTCTTCCGTGGTCTTTTCGGAACGGCCGTCACGGCATCGATGGCCCAGAGCGTTCTCGCGCAGCGTTCGAGCGGTGAGGGCATCCCGACCGCCCGGCTCGGGCGCACCAACGAGCAGGTCTCGATCATTTGCCTCGGCGGCTGGCACATCGGCGCGGTCGAGGACAAGAAGGAAGCCCACCGCATCATGCACCGCGCGATCGATGAGGGCGTCAACTTCTTCGACAACGCTTGGGACTATCACGACGGTGGCTCCGAGGAAGTCATGGGCGACGCCCTCGCCGCCGACGGTTACCGCAAGAAGGTCTTCCTGATGACCAAGAACTGCGAGCGCGACTACGCCGGCAGCAAGCGCAATCTCGAAGAAAGCTTGCGCCGCCTCAAGACCGACTACATTGATCTCTGGCAGTTCCACGAGAACAACTACGACAACGATCCGGATTGGGTGTTTGAGAAGGGCGGTATGAAGGCCGCTCTCGAAGCTCGGAAAGAAGGCAAGGTCCGCTACATCGGTTTCACCGGCCACAAAGACCCACGCATTCATCTCAAGATGCTCGCCAAGCCCTTCGACTGGGACACGGCGCAGATGCCCATCAACATCATGGACGCCCACTTCCGCAGCTTCCAGAAGGAAGTCGTCCCCGTTTGCTTGAACAAGAACGTCGGCGTCATCGGCATGAAGAGCCTCGGCGGCTCACCCACCTCACCGCAAGGCCGTATCCCGACCGAGACGAACATCACCGCCGAGCAGTGCATCCGCTACGCGCTCAGCCTGCCGATCTCAAGCCTCTGTGTCGGCATTCGCTCGATGAAAGACCTGGAGCAGGATGTCGCCATTGCGCGCGGCTTCAAAGCCCTGTCGGATAGCGATAAGGAACAGCTCATTCAGATGGCCGCCGCCGAGGGCGGAGACGGCCGCCACGAGATGTTCAAGTCAACCATCCACTTCGACGGCCCACACCATCGCCTACAGCACGGCTTCGCGCTGGACGCCTAGCGCCGCTCTAGGAACTCGTTAGGGCGGACGACGCCGGAGCTGATTGGAGTTGGGTAGCCTGAAGTCGGTCCGAGAGTCGCCTGCCGGGTAACCCCATTGAAACGGGCTGATTCATGCCAGTTGGGTCGTGTGCCAGGCGTAAAACGCCTGGCCTAGTTGAAACCTCAGCCCGTGAATAGGCTTGGATACTAATGTGGGTTTGATTGCGGGGTGGCGGCGCGGGCACGCTATGGCGTGCCCCTAACGACTTGACCGGGAACGGCGACGAAATGTGCCTAGCATCGCTCCTAAGGAGACTCGCTCCTTTCTACGATCTTCTGGACATCCTCAATCGCGATTCGAGGCGAAGGGGGATCAGGTTGTGAGGCTCTTGGGAGGGTTCGCAGTTTCGCGGGGGCCGGTACCGCTTGTTTCTCGCGCGGCTCAGTTAGCGGTTGGTCGAACGAGTGGTGGGGATCTAGGAAGTTTGTCGCTGTGGTGGTCGGAGCCCATCTCGCCCGCCCATCGTAGGAAGGCCCATAGTTCGCGGCGTTGAGTCCAGGTGAACGTCCAGAAGCGCCGGAAGTCCACGGTGTCCGCCGGCCAGCCCCAGTAGGTTTCGATGCGCCAGCGAAGGTAGGGGCTTGCCCACGGGCGAAGGCGATATCCGCAGGTCGACTTCCAGAGGAATCGGACGATGGCTGTTACTTCGGTGAGTTGCAAGATCTACTGCGCGTAGTAGCCGGGCCGGTGCCGCACTTTGTAGCGCTTTCCCTTGCCGGTCAGTTCTACGCGAACCTTGCGGAAACCGGGCGCCGTCGACTCGGCCGGCGTGTAGGCCAGGATGTACTGGTTGCGGATGTCCCGCGCAACTTGTTGAGTGATGGCGTGGACCTCGTCGACGCTGTCCGGGAAGAATGCCGCCCCGCCCGTCGCCTCGACAATGTTCTTGACCGCGCGCGTGGCCCGCTTGGCCGAGCGGCGGTCTTCTTCGCTGAGTAGCCCGACGGCGTAGATCACCGTCTCGGATTCCTGCAAGCGCCGAACGAGTGCTTCCAAGGTCGCGCGGCTGGCATTGTCCTCCCCGTCCGTGACGATTAGCACTACCCGCTTGTCGCGCTCCGCCTCATCTTCCAGATAGTCGAGTGACATACCCACCGCATCGTAGAGCGCCGTGCCCCCCCGCGAATCGATGCGCTGCAAGCCATCCTGCAAACGTGGTAGATCCGATGTGAAGGGAGTATCCAAGAACGCTTCGTCGTTGAAGTTGACGATGAACACCTCGTCCTCGGGGTTCGATGCCTTCACGAAGTCCAGCGCTGCTGCGTTCACCTGGCGACGCTTGTCGCGCATGCTGCCGCTGTTGTCGACCAGGATGCCGAGCGAAACCGGCACGTCCTCCCGGCGAAAGAGCGTCAACTTCTGGCGGACATCGTTCTCATAGACTTGGAAGCTATCTTCCTTGAGGTCGGTAATCAGGCGGTTGTCCCGGTCGAGCACCGTCGTATGCAGAACGACGAGCCTCGTCTCGGTGCGGATCACGAGGCCGGTATCATCGTCTTCGCGGACGGACTGGGCGCTCAGCAACAGGGTGGACGCCAGCAGACAACCCACCATGGCGAACGCGCGCGCCGCTTTGAACCTAGACTTCATTGCTGATTGTGGCCTTTCTTGCGAAACGGGCGGCGCGTCGGGACCCCGGTTGAGGGTCCGCGTCATCGAGTGGGGGCGTAGTAGCCTTGGCGATAGTGAGAGTTCAGCCGCGGCATGCCTCGGATCTTCTTGATGTCCACTTTCATGCGCCGCCATCTGCCGTCCTTGTCCTGATTGGTGGGGACGTAACCCAGTACGTACTGGTTCCGTAGCTCGACCCCGATTTTGGCGGCGACGTCGGGCAACTCGTTCAGGTTCTCGACCGGAAACTGTCGGCCACCGGTCTGCTCGGCGATCTCAGCCAGCAGGCTCGGGCCGTTCAGTTCTTCCGGTGTTCGTCCGCGCGACGAGATCGGCTCGAAGATGCCGATGGCATAGATCTGGACATCAGCCTCGCGCACGAGCCGCTTGATTTCGCGTTCGGTGTAGCGGCTGGAATTGTCGCCGCCGTCGGAAATCACCAGCAGCGCTTTTTTCGTATGCTTCGCTTCCTTCATCTGCGTGATCGCGAGATACACCGCGTCCAACAAGGCGGTGCGGCCCTTGGACTGCGTGAAGGTCAGCCGGTTCTGGATCTCCTCGATCCGGTCGGTGAAGTTCGTGATGAGTTCCGGGCGGTTGTTGAACTGCACCAGCAGGAACTCATCTTCAGGATTCGATGTTTTGAGGAACTGCGCCACCGCCTCGCGGGCCTTGCTCATCTTGTGGCCCATGCTGCTGCTGGCGTCGAAGACAAGCCCGAGCGAAAGCGGAGCATCCTCCATGCCGAACTGCGTGATCTCCTGCTCAGCCTTGTCCTCGAACACTTTGAAATATTCTTTTCCAAGGCCCGTGACCAGACGGTTCATCGGGTCGGTCACGGTGACGCTGACGAGCACCAGCTCAACATCAACCTTGATGTTTGAGCCCGCGGGTAGAGGTTCGAGGTTCGGGTCAGGGATGGTCGGCTTGGCGCCGACCTTGGCGTCAGCGGCGAACGCCGGGGCGGCGCACAACAGTGCTACAACAACAAGACAAACGGATAACGCACGATGTGGCCCTTTGGTTGTGAGAGGCAAATTTGCCAAAACCTTGTCCTGTGCGCTGCGATGAGTTACTTTTTTTCCTGACCGGCGACTCGATTCTAGCACAGCCCTGCTAGGCATGATAGACTCTTGCTTTGGTGTTCGTAGGATGCAAGCGTCGGCCTGATTTGGCGCTCTCCGCGACTCCAAAATTTCCTTCCCGCATCGCCGGCTCGCGCCCCGACCAGACCATTCCTGAACGACGCCCTACCCGTCTCTTCGCCTCTCCGGCGAATCCGGGTCTGCTGTTCCAGAGCCGTACTACTAAGCTTCGTCGTTCGCCGCTTGGCGGTTATGCATTCATTTCAGTTGGAGAGGCTCATGGGCTCTGTTAAGAAGTGCATCTTCGTTACCGGCGGAGTTGTTTCGTCGTTGGGAAAAGGCATCGCCGCGGCCTCGCTGGGCTGTCTGCTCGAAAGCCGCGGGCTGCGCATCACCCTGCAGAAGCTTGACCCCTATCTCAACATCGACCCGGGAACGATGAGCCCCTTCCAGCACGGTGAAGTTTTCGTCACCGACGACGGCGCCGAAACCGACCTCGACCTCGGCCACTATGAACGATTCACGCACTCCCGGCTAACCCAGGCCAACAATGTCACGAGCGGCCGCATCTACGAACGCATCCTCGCCAAAGAGCGCCGCGGCGACTACCTAGGCAAGACCGTCCAGGTCATTCCGCACGTCACCAACGAGATCAAAGAACGCATTCGCAAGATTGCGACCGACGACGTTGACGTGATCATTGTCGAAATCGGCGGAACGGTCGGCGACATTGAGTCGCTGCCGTTTCTCGAAGCCATTCGCCAGATGCGTCACGAACTAGGTCGCGAAAACTGCGTCTTCGTCCACGTCACGCTCGTCCCTTGGATCGCCGCCGCCGGGGAACTCAAAACGAAGCCGACCCAGCACAGCGTCAAGGAGCTCCGCGCGATCGGTATCCAGCCCGACATTCTGCTCTGCCGCACCGAGACCGACCTATCCCGCGAACTGCGCGAGAAGATCGCACTGTTCTGCGATGTCGATAAGGACGCCGTCATTGCCGCGCGCGATGTTGACTCCGTCTACCGCGTGCCCATCCACTTCGCACGGCAGGGCGTCGACGACATCATTCTGCGCTATTTCGGTATGAGCGACCTGCCGAAACGCCAACTCACCAATTGGGAAGACATGCTCGACCGCATGCGCCATCCCGTTGACGAGGTCACGATCGGCATCATCGGCAAATATGTCGACTACGAAGATTCCTACAAGAGCCTCAAGGAAGCCCTGCTCCACGGCGGACTCAAACATCAGGTCCAGGTCGAACTGCGCTGGGTCGAGGCCGAAGGTATTACAGCGGAAACCGCTCACCAGCAGCTCAATGAACTCGACGGCATCCTCGTCCCCGGCGGATTCGGCACGCGCGGTATCGACGGCATGCTCGAAGCCATCCGCTATGCCCGCGAGCAGAACGTCCCCTACTTCGGGATCTGCCTCGGTATGCAGACCATGGTCATCGAGTACGGCCGCAACGTCTGCGGACTCGATGAAGCGCACTCGACCGAGTTCGACCCCGGAACACCCGACCGCCTCTTCTTCAAGCTACGCGAGTTAAAGGGCGTTGAAGACCTCGGCGGCACCATGCGTCTCGGCAGTTGGCCCTGCAAGCTGCAGTCCGGTAGCTTGGCCGCTGAATGCTATGGCTCGACCGAGATCAACGAGCGCCACCGCCACCGCTACGAGTTCAATCGTGAATACGAGAAAGCGATCACCTCGCACGGCATGCAGGTGACGGGAGAAACGCCCGACGCCATGTATGTCGAGATCTGTGAGTTGCCCGACCATCCGTGGTACCTGGGCTGCCAGTTCCACCCTGAGTTCAAGTCGAAGCCGCTTGAACCGCATCCGCTGTTCGCCTCGTTCATCGGCGCGGCTTTCCGCTATCACAAGGCGCGTGTCGAAGACCTGCAGGTTCACGAAGCCGAACAGTTCCTCCGTGTCCGCGTCTCATAGGGCGTGCAGCTCTGAAACTCTACGGCCGGACCTCATGTAGCAGTGGCTTGCCTTCGAGTCCGAGAAACAGATTCTCCACCGAGAGCCTTGCCATCTCGCGCCGCGTCTCGACCGTAGCACTGCCCAGGTGCGGGACAACCGTGACATTGTCGAGTTGCAATAGAGGATGGTCGCGCGGAAGCGGCTCTGGCTCTGTTACGTCCAGTCCGGCGCCTTGGATTACGCCGTCCCGCAGAGCCTCGTAAAGCGCCTGCGTATCGACCACACCGCCGCGAGCGATGTTCACTAACGTGGCTGTCGGTTTCATCTTGGCGAGAGCTTCAGCGTTGATGAGATTCCTCGTCTCCTCGGTCAACGGGCAGGTCAGCATGACGTAGTCTGATTCGCCGAGCAGGCTGTCGAGAGGGCGGTACTCGACGCCCAACGCGGCATCGTCCTTGCGCTGCCGGCGGTTGGAATACAGCACCTTCATATCGAACGCCCGCGCTCGCTTGGCCACCTGGCTGCCGATCGCCCCCATGCCGACGATGCCGAGCGTCATCCCATGTGCTTCGCGGCCCAGCATGTAGCCCGGGTCATAGTGCGTAAATTCGGGTGAACGCGCATAGTGGTCTCCTTTCACAATCAGTCGCGCCGAAGCCAGAAGCAAAGCCATGCCCATATCGGCTGTCGCGCCATCCAGAATGCTCGGGGTATTGCCCACCGGGATGCCTCGAGCGGCCGCGTCCGGCACGGTGATGTGGTCAACGCCGACGCCGTAGTTGCTGATGATCCGGACGCCCGGCAGCCGGTCGAGGATCTCGCCGTTCAGCGGTGGATGCCCGTAGGTATAGACTCCGTCGATCGGCTCGGCTGTCCCGTCGCGGGCCACATCCCACGGGAGCAGTTCGAGGCGGTCCGCCATGAACCCCAGAACCGTATTATCCAAGGGACCGTCAGCGACTATCCGCGGCCGGTTCTTCTCACCTGGGTCTGGCATCGTTTCTCCTCTTCATGTTCTGTCGCAAGGGCCGTGTATTTTACCAGCAAACAGTATGCCGTTCGACGTTCTTCACTGTGCCGGCCATACCGGCACGACCCATACCGCGTCGTGTACGACTTACGTACTAAGCGAAATCTAAACGTCTTCTAGCGGATATCTTTTCGTGACATCTCCCGCGGCCCGAGCTATCAAGAGTATTGATGGGGGATGCATTGACGTATCTCCTACGATTTCTTTCGGTTTAGTAGGCCCCCCCCGCCTACTTTGCAAACGAGGGCTCGTCGCTGCGGGGTGTACGAGCCCTCGTCTTGCTTGCTGAGCGGCATGGCGCTGCTAGAATAGGCGGTCGCTCGCCCGACTCGCTTACATTGTCGTACCGCTCAAGTCGTGCGTACCACTCAACCCGCACTATGCCCGAACTCGACCTCTCCTGGATCCGAAACCAATTCCCCGCGCTGCGCCTCGAAGTCAATGACCGCCCCGCTGTTTTCCTCGACGGTCCCGGCGGGACGCAGGTTCCGCAGCGTGTCATCGACGCCATCTCCGACTATCTCGTAACCTCCAACGCCAACACGCACGGTGCATTTCTCACCGCCGAGCGAACCGAGCAAATGCTCGACGAAGCCCACGCAGCCTCCGCCGACATGCTCGGCTGCGGCGTCAACGAAGTCGCGTTCGGCCCCAACATGACGACCCTGACGTTCGCGCTCAGCCGCTCCATTGGGCGCGAGTTGAAAGCAGGCGACGAGGTCATCGTGACCCAGCTTGATCACGACGCGAATGTGGCCCCATGGCGCGCTCTGGAAGAGCTCGGTGTCACCGTCCATACCGCTCCCATTCATGTCGAGGACTGTACGCTCGACATGGACGCGCTCTACGCGCTGTTGAACGAACGCACGAAGCTCGTCGCCGTCGGCTATGCCTCGAACGCCGTCGGAACGATTAACGACGTAACCGCCATTACGCGAGCCGCCCATGAAGCCGGAGCTTGGTGCTTTGTCGACGCCGTCCACTACGCGCCCCACGGCTCCATCGACGTCAAGGCGATCGATTGCGACTTTCTGGCTTGCTCCGCGTACAAGTTCTTCGGTCCCCATGTCGGGCTTCTCTACGGCAAGGCTGAGCTTCTGGAGAAACTCCGCCCGTACAAGGTCCGCCCCGCGCCGAACGAGATCCCCGATTGCTGGGAGACTGGCACGCAGAACCATGAAGGCCTCGCCGGCATGATCGCAGCCATCGACTACATTGCCGAAGTCGGCCGCCGCCACGCACCCGATTCCGCTCCCACTCGCCGGGACGCCCTCGTCGCCGCGATGAATCTCACGCAAGACTACGAGCGGGAGTTATCACGCAAGCTTATCCCCGCTTTGGTCGAGATTCCCAGACTCACGTTCTATGGCCTTCGCGATGTAGAGCAGTTCGATCGCCGCACACCCACGGTCTCGATTCGCATGGAAGCTGGCTCTCCGCACGATCTCGCCGCATTCCTCAGCGAACGTGGCTTCTTCGTATGGGACGGCAACTACTATGCCCTCAATGTCACCGAGCGGCTAGGTGTCGAGGCGTCCGGCGGTATGGTCCGCATCGGTTGCGCCCACTACAACACCCTCGAAGAAATCGATAGCCTCATTGCCGCCCTGCACGACTTCACACAGCATCATCCTTAGTCTTTCCCTTTGCGAGAAACGCCTTTCGCCCTTATCGGCTACGATCGAACTTGCCCATGCAGAATAGCCTGCTGACTGAGTTCGACCTGCACTTGCTTGCCGAGGGCAACCACTACGACAACTACGAGAAGCTCGGCGCGCACCTGATCGAGGTTGCCGGCGTCAAGGGCACCCGCTTCGCCGTATGGGCCCCGAATGCCGAATTTGTCTCGGTGATCGGCGAGTTCAACGACTGGGATCGCGAAGCTCACCCAATGCGGAACCGCCCCGAAGCCGGGGTCTGGGAGGCGTTCGTTCCCGACATCGGCCCCGGCGATCTCTACAAATACTTCATCCGGTCTCGCGTGAAAGGCTATGAGGTTGAGAAGGCTGACCCCTACGCCTTCGCCACCGAGCTTCGCCCTCGAACGGCCTCGAAGGTTTGGGACCTAACAGGCTACGAATGGGGCGACGCCGAGTGGATGGCATCCCGCGGCCCCAAGAGCGCTCACGACGCGCCCATCTCCATCTACGAACTTCATCTCGCTTCGTGGATGAGGGTCCCGGACGAGGGCGGCTGGCTCACATATCGCGATGTGGCGCCGCGTCTTGCCGCTTACGTGAAAGAGATGGGCTTCACGCACGTTGAGTTGATGCCCGTCACCGAGCATCCTTTCGATGGTTCCTGGGGATATCAAACGGTTAGCTATTACGCGCCCTCATCAAGGTTCGGGACTCCCCAGGAATTCATGTTCCTCATCGACACCTTGCACCAAGCGGGCATCAGCGTCTTGGTCGACTGGGTGCCGGCTCATTTCCCGAGAGACGAGCACGGCCTCGGTTTCTTCGACGGCACCCATCTCTTCGAACACTCCGACGAGCGCCAGGGCCTACATCCCGATTGGGACACGCTCATCTTTAATTATGGCCGCCGCGAGGTCGCAAACTTCCTCATCGGCAGCGCGCTGTTCTGGCTCGACCGATATCACATCGACGGCCTGCGCGTAGACGCCGTGGCGTCGATGCTCTACCTCGACTACGGCCGCGAAGAAGGCGAATGGATTCCCAATAAGTACGGCGGACGAGAAAACCTTGAAGCCATCGATTTTCTGCGGCGCTTCAACGAGCGCGTCTATGCCGAACATCCCGACACGATCACGATGGCCGAGGAATCGACTTCCTGGCCGATGGTTTCACGGCCCACCTACATGGGCGGGCTGGGCTTCGGCTTCAAGTGGAACATGGGCTGGATGAACGACATTCTTGAGTACATCGAGAAGGACCCCGTTCACCGCAAATATCACCACGAGAAGATCACCTTCAGCATGCTCTACGCCTTCACCGAGAACTTCGTATTGCCGTTCTCACACGACGAAGTCGTTCACGAAAAGGGCTCGATGCTTGCCAAGATGCCCGGCGACGAGTGGCAGAAGTTCGCGAATTTGCGGGCGCTCTACGGCTACATGTTCACGCATCCCGGCAAGAAGCTCCTGTTCATGGGATGCGAGTTCGGCCAGAGCAGGGAATGGGCGCACGATGAAAGCCTCGACTGGCATCTGCTTGAGTACCCCGTCCATAAAGGTTTGAGCCGTTGGGTGCAGGACCTGAACCGCGTGTACCGATCCGAGGGGGCGCTGTTTGAGGTTGACTCCGAATCACACGGTTTCGAGTGGATCGATTGCAACGACCATCAAGGCAGCATCATCAGTTTCCTGCGGCACGGTAAGACAGCGGGCGACGAGCTGGTCGTGATTTGCAACTTCACGCCCGTACCCCGCGAGGGCTATCGTCTCGGGGTGCCTCACGGCGGCTACTGGCGCGAAGTGCTTAACAGTGACGCTGAGATATACGCCGGCACGGGCGTCGGCAACCGTGGAGGCTTGCACGCCGAGGAAGTGGCCGCCCATGGCCGCCCCCACAGCCTCAACCTCAGAATCCCTCCCCTGGGCTGTCTCGTCTTCAACCGAAGCCCGTAGAACGGTCCCCGGCTTTGGGGCCCGCGGCTTCTTCCCGCGCGAGCCCATCGAGGACTCGTTTGCACGCAAAAAAAAATGCCGATACGATGAAGTCACGTCAGGGTTTGCCGGAGTAGCTCAGGTGGTCAGAGCGAGGGCCTCATAATCCCTAGGTCAGCGGTTCGAGTCCGCTCTCCGGCACCAACCCAACCCTTCCACACGCCATTGCATCGAGCCCCGACCCTCGTCGCTTTTCTTGCCGCCCTCGCGTTGCTGGGGTTGGCGGGGTGTAACACCCCCGAGGAAGCCGTGCCTGCTCGGCGTCCGAACATTCTCTTCGCCATCTCCGATGATCAATCCTGGCTCCATACCGGCGCCATGGGCGACCCGAATGTCTCGACGCCCGCCTTCGACCGAGTGGCCCGCGAAGGCGTTCTCTTCACGCACGCTTTTAGCGCCGCGCCGTCGTGTACGCCTTCACGCAGCGCCGTCCTGACCGGCCAGTCCATTTGGCGTATCGAAGAGGCCGGCCTGCTGATGGGAACCATCCCGTCTAAGTTCGACCTCTTCCCGCTGCTGCTCGAAGACTCCGGCTACGAGATCGGTTATACCGGCAAGGCTTGGGGGCCTGGCGACTGGGAGGCAGGCGGCCTTGCGCGCTATCCCGCCGGACGAGAATTTGCCGAGCACAAGTACGAATCCGTCGCGCCCGGCATTCGCAACAACAACTACGCTGCGAACTTCGATGATTTCCTTGCGCGGCGCGAAGAGGGCGAACCCTTCTTCTTCTGGTACGGCGCCTCTGAACCCCACCGCGCGTATGATTACGATGCCGGCGTGAAGAATGGCAAGACTACCGAGGCCGTTTCCGTCCCCGCTTTCCTTCCCGATACCGATGAGGTGCGCCGCGACATCCTCGACTACTACGTCGAAATCGAGTGGTTTGATGCGCACCTGATGCGCATGATTGAGGCGCTGGACAAAGCGGGCGAACTCGACAACACGATCATCGTCGTCACCAGCGACAACGGCATGCCGTTCCCCCGCGCGAAGACGACGCTTTATGACTGGGGAACGCGCATGCCGCTCGCCATTCGCTGGCCTGAGAGTGTTCCCGCCGGACGCACCGTCGACGACCTGGTCAGCCACACCGACTTCGGTCCGACGTTTCTCGAAGCGGCGGGCCTTCCTGTCCCCGAGATGATGACCGGCCGTAGCCTACTGCCGGTGCTCACTTCAGATAGCGAAGGCCGCGTCGACCCCTCTCGTGACCGCGTCTTCACCGCCATCGAGCGACATACCTGGACGCGACCCAACGGCGCGCCCTACCCCTCTCGCGCCATCCGTACGCCGGACTATCTCTACATTCGCAACTATGAGCCGGACCGCTGGCCGGCGGGCGACCCCGATCTCGACGCCGCGCCGCAGGGCTTTTTCGGTGACGTCGACGCCTGCCCAACCAAGACCTTCATGCTGGAACCGCCGATCAAGCAGAAGTTCCCTCGCGAATTCGAGCTGAGCTTCGGACGCCGTCCCGCCGAGGAACTCTACAAGATTGCCGACGATCCCGGCCAGGTCAATAATCTCGCCGCCGATCCCGCATATGCCGAAACACGCGAGAAGCTCAGCCAGGCTCTCGCCTCCCATCTCGCGGAGGCCGGCGATCCACGTTCTCGCGGTGAATCGCCATGGCACTACTATCCCTACCGCCGCGGCGGCGCCGTACAGATCGCGACGCGTGAGTAGCTAAGATAGGCGCCATGCACCGCGGGAGCCGTTCGAAAGCCGAGGCTTTGCCTTACACCTGATTTGGCCAGGGAGTAGCCTTACGGATGAATCGACCCGCCTCAGCTCGCGCCGAGTTCACCCCATCGCAACTCGCGCTGTGGACCGTATTGATCCTAGCGGCGGCGTCCGCTCTCGCGTGGTTCTCCATGCTGCGCCCCGGCATTCCGGTCGAGGCTGACCATGTCCTGTCGAAGTTCTACGAAGATGGCTGGGCGACCGGACTGGCGAGGACATTCGAGTGGCAAGGTGCATGGCGTTTTCTCGGTTTCTCGCTTGTGGGCCTATCGGTTAACCTCCACCCCTTCGCGCTACCCGTGTTGTCTCTGCTCACGCACATAGCAGGGGTATACTTCTTTGTTTGCACATCCGGCCGGCTTCTTGGTAATCGCAGGGTCGCCCTAGGCCTGGGCGTGATCCTTGCTACACTCCCGCTCGGCTATCAGGTTCTTACGTGGGGAGCGATCTATACCGTTGTGTTGTCGGTTCTTGTTCTCTGGGTTCAGCTTTGGCTGATGGTCCGCTATGCGGACCGGCTCGATAAGCAGGCCGGGTTGTTCTTGGCGATCGCGCTACTTACGTTGGCGGGTGCGTTGGCACACGAGGGTCTGCTCGGGACGGCCCTAGCTACGTGTGCGTGGTCTTGGCTGCGGCGGAAGCCGACTTCCCTCAGCGCCATCCTGAGCGACATGAAGACGTACTACGTCGGTTGGGCGCCTTTCGTCGGTGCGGCCGTGTACGTAGCGGGATACTATGCGTTCCGGCCGGACTTTGTTGTTAAGGCTCCTGGGATCTTCAATCCCCGCTCGCTGCTCTCTGTGTATTACCACACGACCTCCGCTCTGGCCGTTTTTGGAGCCTGGGGTTCGCCCCTCATGCGGGATCTCGGTTTCGATTCTTGGACGATGGGAGCGACAGCCTTGGCGGTGGCGCTCGCCGTCGTGCTGGCGGCGCTGACCGCCTACGGACTCTCCCGCATTCCAGCGCGAGACGAGGAACCTCCGAATCTCTTTCGCGCGGGTGCGACCATCAGCTGTCTGCTTCTTGGCACCTCGCTCATCTATGCGATCGGCGGCGGCTTCTCCCCCGAGTCGAGGAAGCTCTATCCGGTTTGCTACGTGATGGCGCTGGCTGCCGGGTTCGTGCTTGTTCGAATGTCACTCCACAGGGTCGTCCGCCCCGCGGTCGTCGCTCTGGTGGTCGCGTGCTGCGTCCCGACAGCTTGGCTGTTGACCGGCGTATGGTGCTTCGAAGCCACCCGTCACCACGAACTCGCACGAGTATTGGCGGAAAACGACATCCACTCTCCGATCGAGCTTCGCTCCGATACCGATCCCCACGAAGCGTGGCCCTACCTCACGAAGTCGTACGGGTTCCGTCTCTATGATCCTTGGCTGTTGGACTATACTCTCGGCTCTCTATTCCCTAGCCATGGTGCCGATCTCCGCGAGGATGCCCCGGGAAACCCCACTGTCCTGCGCTACGAGCGCCGGCGCGGCTGGTCGGTTCTTTCAGAAGAGACGGCTCGGCCACGAGGGAGTCCGCGCGGCGGCCCACCTTAGACGATGTAGCGACGCAGCTACGGTTCCCTCTCACCCGATCGACTTGCGCCAGGCAATCCGTTCCGCCTGCGAACCCCCGTGGGTCGTCACAACCCACTTCGGCATGTCGGTGTCGTTACCGCGCACCCTTGGCGGAACCTGCACGGCATACAACTCACCGAGAATGCGCGTCTCGTGCAGCTCGGCGATCTGATCCTCGGGCCAAACTGCGTCGTCGATGATTACCTTCACGTCGGGATACGACGCCACCGTCCCGGCCTGTTCGCCCGCGGCAACGCGGTCCAAGGCCTCCAGATCCGGCCCGAAGAAGGCGACCTTGAAGATGGCGAGATACCCGCCTTCGGCCTGTTCGATCGAGAAGCCGCTAATCGTCTCAATCACGATCTCGTCGAGATCCATCACTGCTTCCCGAACACTTCGATACTGTGGCGCTTCCAAGTTGTTTTCCTTATCGCGAGAGAAAATAGAGGCCGGCGTAGACCTTTGGATCGACGAGAAAACCTTCTTCGGCGCGGGCTGCAAGCCAACCGTCGACTTCGTCAAGCGGGACGAGGCACACTTTGATGTCCTCGTTGCTAACGCCGCCGCCCTCGCCGACCCTCTGCAAGTCCTCGCCCCGCACGAACGTGATGATCTCCGACGACATGCCGCCCGACGAAGGCCCGTGGCCGATCACGCGCAACTTTCCGGCGCGATACCCGGTTTCTTCCTCAAGCTCACGATTCGCCGCATCCAGCAGGGGTTCACCGTCGAACTCGGCTTCATCGCCCACGATCCCCGCCGCCCACTCGATCATCCGCCCACGCACCGGCTCGCGATATTGGTCGATCAGGACGGCTTCATTCTCGGCGGTCACGGCGATCACAACCACCACCTCGTCGATACCCTTCCGCGCGACGTATTCCCAGCCGTCGCGAACGCGCAGCTCTAGGAAGCGCCCTCCGCCAAGAACCGTTTCGTTTTCGTGATCACTCATCTATTGCCCCCAATTGCCTCAAGGACGCGCGACCCGTGCACACAACCGCTAGCCGAGCCGCGACCGGTAAGGAGCGGTGCGAAACCACACAGAGAATCATTCCGCGACTCACGACCAACGACTCGTCAAACTTCGTCACTCGCAACAACCCGTGCCCCCGCCTTTCTCGTTTCATCCAACGCACTCCCCACGTCCCCTGGTTCCAAGTCGATTCCACGGCAACCGTCCTCGACCAAAGCCGTGCGAAACCCTTCGCCCAGCGCGTCAAGCGCACTGAACTTGACGCAGTAATCCGTTGCTAAACCTAGCAGGTAAACCTCGTCAACACTCTGTTCCCGCAAGTAGTCGCCCAGTCCCGTCGAACGCCGATGGGCATTGTCGAAAAACACGCTGTAGCTATCGATCTCTGGGTCTACGCCTTTCTGGAACACCTCAGCGATCGCACCCGTGTTGAGATCATTATGAAACGCAGCGCCCACCGTGTCTTGCACGCAGTGATTGGGCCAAAGCACCTGCCGTAGACCGCCGAGTTCAACGAAATCTCCGGGCTTGCATCCCTCGTGTTGTGACGCGAAGCTCCCGTGGTTCGGTGGATGCCAATCCTGACTGGCTACGACCAGATCAAACTTCGGCATCAACCGGTTTGCCACCGCTACGACTTCATCGCCATGAGGAACAGCAAGCGCTCCGCCCGGCATGAAATCGTTCTGTAAATCGACGACGATCAACGCTCGCATCAGTCAGCGTCTCATCGTAGCCGAACGGCGCGGCGATGCCTCAGCGAGAGGCCTGTCAGTCCACCGGAGGCTCGAGCGCATCGAGTACCTGCAAGAACTCTTCCCGGCTCGTGAACTTCACCCGCGGACGCCCCGCGACCTGCCCCCGAATCAACTCAATTCTGTCAAGGTCCAACCAATCCGCGTAGGTCACATACCGCGCGCCGCGGCTTTCGAGTAGGTGCTCGATCGGCTCCCCCGCGCGATCTGTGTCTTTGAGAACGCGGCCCGCCATGCGATCCACCGCCATACACTCGACCGTCTCTCGAGCGTCCGCTTTATTCGTTCCAATCACGCCGGTGGGACCGCGCTTGATCCAGCCGCTTACATAGACACCGGTCATCGTCTCGCCGCTTGCCGGATCCATCACGCGGCCCTGCGTGTTGGGAATGATGCCCCAGTCGTCGCGAAAAGGCAGTCCCGGCAGCGGCGCGCCTTTGTAGCCCACCGATCGAAATACGGCATCCGCTCTGAGAATCGTCTCCTTCTCCGTCGGTCGTGCTCGAACCGCCCCTTCGTCGTCGTGGTAGAGCTCGTTGTGCACCAGCCGGATCTTTCGGACGTGGCCCTGATCGTCGCCTTGCAGTTCTACGGGCGAAACCAGGAAGCGAATGAGCAGCCGGTTCTTCTTCCCCGGCTCGCGGCGCTTGGCAAGATCGAGCAGGATTTCAAGTTTTGCTCGGGCCAGACGATCGCTCGCCGGATCGAGCTCTCGCATCAGACTCTCCACTTCCTCCGAATCGAGGCAGGCCCGCGCTTCCGTTTCGGTGAGCTCGCCCAACTCCGTTGCTTCGTGATTCGTGAACGCCGCCTCCGCCGGTCCGCGCCGCCCGAGCAGATGCACTTCCTCGATGGTCGACGCCGCGAGCTCTTTGAGCGCGTAGTCAGCGATATCGGTCCGGGCCAGTTCGTCGTTCGTTTGTGAGAGAACACGAGCCACGTCCACCGCGACGTTTCCCAGACCGATCACCACCGCGCGTCGGCCGCGCAGATCAAACTTGAGATGCGAATAGTCGGGATGCCCGTTGTACCAGGCGACGAATGCCGCCGCCGGATAGCTGCCTTCGAGGTCCTCGCCCGGAATGCCGAGCTTACGGTCGGTCTGCGCGCCGGTCGTGAAAACGATCTGATCGTAGCGCTCGTGCAGATCCTCCAGAGACAGCTCCTTACCAAACTCGATGTTCCCGAAGAACCGGTATCGCGGGTCCTGAGCCAACTTCTCATAGACGCGCACGACGGACTTAATTTTCTGGTGGTCCGGCGCCACCCCTTGGCGGACCAACCCGAACGGTGTCGGAAGCCGGTCGAACATGTCCGCTTGCACGCGCAGGTCTTGCTCTTGAAAGAGGTGCTGCAGGACGTAGAATCCCGCCGGCCCCGCGCCGACGATGGCCACACGCAGCGGCCGATCCGACGTGCCCAGTCTACTCACGAGGTTGTCTCGACCTGTTCCCACTGCCCGCTCTCTCCCGAGCGGAACAAGGCATCAATGATTCGCATATTGCGCACGGCATTCTCGATGGGGAACTCCAGCGGCTCACCCGTGCGAACCGCCATCGAGAAGTCATCGCCCTGCGCCGTATACTGATCCATCGTTTCAAAGGTCTCTGTCACGGCCGACGAAGTGGACGGCGCACCGCTGCCATCGTCCACGAAGATTCGGCACGGCCGGTCCGGCGGAGCATTGAATGGAATCTCGACTTCAATTCGCCCCTTCGTGCCGAACACCTGCATCCGCTGATACGGAACCAGTTGGGTGGAGCACGCGAAGCTCGCTTGCCCTTCGTCGAAGTCCAGGATTGCGCTCGCAAGCCGGTCGGTTTTCATCTCCAGATCTCGCTCGATCAAAGCCATCACCCGCTTCGGCTCCGCCTCAAAGACGAACCGCGAGGTTGTGATCGGATAGCACCCGATGTCATAGATTCCCCCGCCGCCAATATCCGCCCGGTTACGAATGTTCGCCGGGTCGAGATTTGTGTAGCTAAAGAATCCTTGCGTTGCCCGCAGCCGGCCAATCCGTCCTTCGCGAACAAGCTCCCGCACGCGCCGCCACTGCGGATGGTGGCGTACCATGAACGCCTCTTCAATCAGCTTCCCGGTTCGATCCCGCACCGCGATCAAAGTTTGCGCCTCTTCGGCCGTGAGCGCCAGCGGCTTCTCGCAAAGCACATGCTTGCCGGCTTCCGCCGCTTTGGCCGACCACGGGACGTGCAAGTGATTCGGCAGCGGATTGTAGATCGCCTCGATCTCCGGGTCCGCAAGCAGTTCTTCGTAGGAACCGTAGGCCTTGGGAATCTTCAGGTCCGCGGCGACTTGCTTTGCCCGATCCAAATCACGGGACGCGATCGCCACGACGTTGCACATGCGGCCCTGCTGCATCGCGGGAATGACCTTCTCACGCCCGATCTTTGCCGTGCTTAGAATGCCCCACCGCACCGGCTCGAGACTCGATTCCATCTGTTTCTCCTATCTCCCTGTTCGTTGTGGGAAGCCGTATGGTATCAGCCACCAACTCAGCTACGGGTTATGCTCAACACTCTCGGCAGCCATGTCCCGACAGCCACCGAAAGACCTTGAATCGCCCCTGTCCGTTCTCGCACGCCAGCAGACGTTCAATCGCCGAACACGCGCCAATACCAATCTATTCGAGCCACACCGTCAGCGGGTCACAGGGGCGATCGTTGCCGCGTCAAGGGACCCCGCCGGCCGTCTCTGCGTACTCGGCGCGGGGAATGCCAATGACCTCGATCTCCCCGTCCTGGCCAGAGCCTTCGAGCAGATTCATCTCGTCGACCTCGACCCCGAGGCGCTGCAACAAGCAATTGAGCGCCACCGCGAACTCGACCCCGTCCTCCGGCTACACAGCGGCGTTGACCTAAGCGGGATCGCCACGCAACTCGACGACCTCGACCATCCGCCCCGAGCGGACCAACTCGACGAACTTATCACCGCCGCCGGCAACGTACCTGCACCGGAACTCCCCGAGCCCTACGACGTCGTCGCATCTACCTGCCTGTTGACCCAACTCATGAACACAGCGGTCGCCGCCGTCGGTGAACCCGAGCGCCGCCTGCTCGAACTCCTTGCCGCGATTCAGATTGGCCACTTGCGGCTGCTGTCGAACATAGTCGCGCCCGGCGGAACGGGGTTACTCTTCACCGACATCGCATCCTCGGAAGAAACACCCGAAATTGCGACGACGTCCGACCCCGCCCACCTAGCCGCGGAACTCACGCGACGGAAGAAACTGTTCGTAGGGATCGACCCACAACAGATCGAAGACGATCTCCGCCGTGGCCCACCGCGGATCGAGTCGTTGCATCGCATCGGAGTCTGGCCCTGGCGCATCAACGAGACGCGGACTTTCCTCGTCTCGGGTATCTCATTCAGCGTCGTACCCGGCAAGAATATCGAGTGAACAAAGGCATACCGCCGGACCAAGCCGGTCGGCATCAGCTCTCCGTCGCGGAGAGCCTAGAGAACTTCCTGTGGGCTCTTGGCGAACGCCAATCGAAAGGCGGGCCGCAGTTTCTTGCTCGTCAGGATCTTCACCATCCGAACGAAATGCCGCAGCATCGGCGGTTCTCCACGGTTTTCGATAAGCTGTGTGAAATTGCAGATGCTGCCGTCACCCTGCTTACGAAAAACCCGTTCACCCCACTGTGTCCATCCCAGCGGGTGGTCGGGGTGCTCACCCAGTATCTCCCCGAACGCCTGGATCACCCGCAGAAAATGGGGCTCACGATACTGCGGCATGATCACCACGCGGCTATGCCCGTCGCGAATGATTTCCTCCGCGAACTCAGCAAAGGTGGAAGCGTTCGTTACGTTCAGAGTGGCGTTCGGCTCAAGTCCGTGGCGGTCGCCGCCCGAGATCAACGGCAGATTGACGGCCTCGGCTAGCTTGACCACCTTCTGGTTTTCCTTGCACGTCCGCATGCCGTTGATTTCCAGTGCATGCACGCGTCCCTGATACCGCTGAATGAACTCGGATACCGATTGTTCGTGCGCCTTGATGCCGCGGCCGGGTTGGTCCCACATCGGGTGGTTGAAGACGATGAGCACGCCCGGTATTGCCGCCACCTCATCCATCAATCCATCGAGTAGTTCGACTCGGGAGTCCGTCTTACATACGTTCATCCGCGCGAAAATCTCGCCGGCGGATTTCGGTGGCAGGTTGTGGACGCCGATGTGGAAGTAGGTTTCCCCAAACAGCGTTGACCATTCCACCGAGACCGGCACGTGCTCGTTCCGCGCGGCCAGTTGCAAGTGCATTGGCGCGTCAAGATTGTCGTGGTCGGTGAGCGAGACCATCGGAGCCATCTCAAGCTGCTCTTCGATCTGTGCTCTTTCAAGATGAAGAGCCTGACCCGCGGAGCATGGTGATGTCCACCAAATACGGCTTAATTCATGCTCTACGCTGGGGCTGTCCGACCGCGTCCGGAAGTGCCGATTAATGACCCAGCGAACGACGCGCGATTCCCGCGTCAGTCTCTTGATGAACTTAACGCTCTCTTTGGAATGAAGGGTGTGGCCGTGCAGGGACACTCCCGTGGAGAAGTCTCCGTCGAAAGGACGATCCCAATGTTTGTGAAGGATCTCGCTGCTCATCCGCACCCCCGGGCGACAAAAAACCAGATCACGAAACTTTGATCGCCGGCGAAGCCTGTCGGTCGGCGATACCTATCCATCCGCCGATTACAACGCCGCGATGCTCCGTCAGTCTTCAGTTTGCCGCCCGTTATTGTGCTACCGACTACCGAAAGGTGCATCTCGCGAAAACCAACATACCGCAGTCCTGTTTCACGAACTCCCGATTTCGTCTACCGATAGGCTCTATTGGGGTCCATTATAGCCAACCTCTTGAAGCTGTCGCCGAGAGCGAACATCAATGAAGACTTCTGTTTTATGCAAGCTTCACCTTCTCGCAACCTCCCTGTCAGCTCCATGCCGCAATCTCACCGAGGGAGCGTAGCTTGTGATCGACGCCACCTGCGACGGGGACCGCGCTAACCCCTATCCGTTAAACTCCAAATCGTTGTCTTTGGAATCGCGAACGAGAGCTGAGTCGAACATGTTCGATACGGCCCGCTTGGAAGAAGCGTCAGAGCCGAGTTCGCGCAACGCGGCTCTCCCCGCCGCGAACGGCCCTGTCCATCGTCGTCCGCGGGCCCCGTGGGGCGCTCTTCCGCCAGAGATGAGGCCGCCGCCCGACGAGCCGGGGCGCGAACGGCCTCTTCGCATCGCGCTGTTCGCTGACAGCTTTCACGAGGTCAACGGTTTCGCGCTTACGTGCCGGCAGTTTCACGGTTTCGCGCAGCGGCGGGGCCTCCCTTTCATGACCTATGTCTCGGGGCCTGACGCCCAACTGCGGGCCGAGGGCGGGACGTGCCTTTCCCAGATTCCTTCGAGCAGTGCGTCGGTGCCGGTCGACGGAGCACTTGCGTTCGATCCGCTCTTCGGTCGGCACTACCCGCGCATCAAACAGGAACTGGAGGTCTTCCAGCCCGACCTCATCCATTTCACGTCGCTCGGTAACTGCGGGATTCTCGGGCAGATCGTAGGGAAGAGCCTCGGTGTGCCAACCGTTGCCTCGTGGCACACCAACCTGCACGAGTTTGGCGCCCTGCGTTTGCGCAGCGTGGTCCCGTTCCTTCCCGATGCCGCGCGCGAGTCTCTCTGTGATTTCGTGGAACGTTTCTGCCTCGCCGGCATCGCGGAGTTCTACCGGCCGGCGCGCATGATCTTCGCGCCCAACCCAGAACTTGCTTCACTACTCGAAACGCGAACCGGCAAGCCCGCACGGATCATGCGCCGCGGCGTGGACTCACATCTGTTTTCGCCGCGGAAGCGCACGCGAACCGACGACGCCTTCGTGCTCGGTTTCGTCGGACGTCTCAACGCCGAAAAGAATGTCCGCATGCTGCGCACCGTGGAAGAGGCTCTTGTCTCCGCTGGACGCTCCGACTTCAAGTTTGTGATCGTGGGTGACGGCGGTGAGAAGGAGTGGCTCGAACAGAACATGCAAACCGCGGAGTTCCCGGGCGTGCTTGAGGGCGAAGACCTGGCGCGCGCCTATGCAAACCTCGATCTCTTCCTATTCCCATCGCACTCCGATACCTTCGGCAATGTGATTCAGGAATCGCACGCCTCCGGTGTTCCCGCCGTCGTGACAAGCAGCGGCGGCCCCAAGTTTCTTGTTGAAGACGGCGTCAACGGTTTCGTCGCCCGTGACGACCGACACTTCCTCGAGTGTGTCCTCAAGGCCATGGATGCGAACACCGATTTCGCCAAGATGCGCCTCGCCGCCCGCGAGCAGGGCGAACAAGCCTCCTGGGACCGGGTTTTCGAGAACCTCTACGACGACTATCGGGTTTGTTACGGCATGCTCCAGCGCGGAGAAATCACCTAGCACGAACAACACACCCCCAATAGCCGCGGCCAGTTTCGGCCCACCACCCACAGAGCCCCGACCGCCAGGGAGGCGGTTTGGCCACAGCAACCCCAACAAATCCAACCAAACCCGGAGCATCGCCAGCTCCCCACATCAAGCCGCTCGTAGATCTTCTGGACATCCTCCATCGCGATCACAGATCCAACAAACATTTATCTCCCATAGCCTCAACTAGTTAACTCCAAGCCACCCCATCTAACCCAACACCCCAGGTGCATACTATTGCCGGCGAGGCCGTAACTTCCAAATCATCCTCTCCAACCAAGCCGAAGGTGTGCCCGGTCTTCCTTGGCGTCTTTGCGTCTTGGCGAGAAACCAACCACCCCTTCGGCCCTCTAAATCAATTCCAAGGAGACTTGAACATGACAACAGCCGCACAGAAGAAGGCCAACAAACAGAACGCGCAACACTCAACCGGTCCGCGCACCGAGCAAGGCAAAAAGC
>Ga0302123_10000301_pt1 | contig 40832 bp, 38 predicted proteins | sample CB21_321_MG_FD_203109 | JGI IMG/M metagenome (GOLD analysis project Ga0302123, IMG submission 203109) | Marine microbial communities from Western Arctic Ocean, Canada - CB21_32.1 | ecosystem: Environmental > Aquatic > Marine > Oceanic | place: Canada: Western Arctic Ocean | collected 2017-09-28 | reverse complement strand
GAAGGATGCTGGAATAAAGAATGGCGGAGAGGGTGGGATTCGAACCCACGTGCCGGTTACCCGACAAGACGCTTTCGAGGCGCCCCCGTTACGACCACTTCGGTACCTCTCCGCAAAGATGCTGGGCGACCGTTGCGTGTCAGTGCGATCGCCGCTGGACGAAAAACGTCCGGATCAACTCGCGACATTCCTGTTCGAGCACCCCATAGACCACCTCGACCCGGTGGTTCAAGAACGGGGCGTCGAGCGCCTGCATCGCAGACCGCACGGCGCCGGTCTTCGGCTCCGGCGCACCGTAGACCAGACGGCCAATGCGGGCGTGCACGATCGCGCCGGCGCACATCAGACACGGCTCAACCGTGACGTAGAGCGTGGCACCGGTCAACCGATAGTTGCCGATAGTCCTGGCCGCGGCGCGAAGCGCCAGGATCTCGGCGTGCGCCGTAGGGTCGACTGCCTGAATCGGCTCGTTGGAGCCGCGCCCGACGACCACACGGTCGAGCACGACGACTGCACCCACCGGCACCTCGTCGCTGTCCCGCGCCGTGCGCGCCTCGGCGATCGCCTCGCGCATCAGCCGCTCGTCGTCCGTACCGTCAGTCACGCTCGCCGGGACCGCATGTGCTTATCCTAACGCATCAGCTGACCGTCGTTCACTGGCCGTATACGTAAACGGGAACGCCGGTGACCAGGCAGCCACGTATCGCGCTCGCAACCAGTCGGTCCTACTGGATCGGCATCTCGTCAATCCAGACCCGGATGTTGCTGTCCGACTCTATGACCCGAACCAACTCGCCCCGCAGCGTGCTGAGCTCGTCAACGGCGGCGCGAATATTGAGGGTGTCTCCGTCGCCTGCGAGCAGCGCATCGACAACCGACACCGGAATTTCGACCCGCACCGTCTCGCCATCCCCATTCCCATCGCTGTCGGACACGTTCACGAGGATCGTCTCCCCCTGGCGCGCAATTCGCACATCCTGTCCCTCGTACTGCATCGTGACGAACTCGACCTCTCCGGCACCTCGCAGCTCTCGCCACAAGTTACGGATGTCGGCGACCGGCAACTCAGTAGAACCGCCGAGCTGAAGTTGCCCGTTTTGGACGATGGTCTCTGGCGCCAGCGCGAGCATCGCCGTGACCGCCGCCAAGGGCATGTTGAGATTCAAGTTCGAACTACCGTCACCGGTGGCTTCCACATGAATCCACGGTTCCGTTTCCTGCTGAGTCGCCGGCCTGCCGATCGTCTCGGCCGAGACGACTAGGCTTGTCATGACCAACAGCGGCGCCAACGACCAGAAGCTGTTGACTCTCATCGGTTACTCCCCCTCATTCTGGACTGGTGGCGGAAAATCGGATCCCATTCGGTTCGTCCTGCCCGATGTATACGGGCAGCCGGCCGGAAAGGTTCTGCCCGCAGCGGTATAATCCGGCTGCTCTATGCAATTCCTCCCGCGCGTCCTGCTGGCAGTGAGCGTGGCAGTGTCCCAAATCGTCCCGGCCGCCGCGCAGGACCGGATCAACTTCGTGGTCGACCTGACTTTTTTTGGCGACAATACGGAGTTCTTCAACCCGTGGCGAGACGGAGAAACCCTGCTGGGCACCGAGGGTCGGCTCTTTCTCGACATCGATCTCGGCGAGCACGTTACGCTGCGCGGTGGGCTGTTTGGCGCTCAACGGCTCGGTGACCAGCATAATTTCGAGATCCTGCGCCCCGTGCTGGCGCTGCACGTGAAGAACGATTTCACCCGCTTCATCATCGGGTCGATCGAGAGCGGGGCTCAACAAGTGGGGCTGGGGCCGGACCACGGTGGACCGCATGGGCTATTGCCTCCACTGCAGCTGACGTCGTTGGCGTTCAGCCGGCCACACGAAGCGGGGCTACAGTGGACGTTCGACACGGGCCGATTCGAGCAAGACACGTGGATCAACTGGCAGCAGTTGAATACCGAGCAGAACCGGGAGCTCTTTGACACCGGGGTCCGGGGGCGGCTGGCCATCGACCTGGGCCTGCCGGTCTGGCTCAGCTATCAGTTCCATCTGGTGCACCAGGGTGGACAGCTGTTCAATGCAGGCCCGGTGGGCGACAGCTGGTCCGGCGGGCCGGGACTGATCGTCGAGCTGCCGGCCGGCGTGTTCGACCGACAGACCGTCGAGGCGCACGGTCTCGTGTCCCGAGACGTGCCTGATCGGGTGGCGATCGACACCGCGAGCACGGGTTTCGGTCTGTTCACACGCTACGCAGCCGAAAAGGCTGGCTGGCGCGCGCATGTCATCGCCTGGCGCGCACGCGACTTCGTCAAGAGAGAGGGCGACACGAACTATGCATCGCGCAGAGAGGACGGACGCCTCGTCAGTCTGCGGCACTACTTCGAGGCCGGATTGACCCGGACCTACTACCCCGCCGAGGAGGTTGGTCTCGAGTTCTCCGCGCGCGCCCACCGGGTGGACATCCACCACGACTACTCGTTTCGGATTCTGGCCAAGGTGGACTTCGAGATGCCTCTGAAGGTCCCGCGGCGAACTCCCTGAGCACACGGGTCTGCGTTCGGCTGGCCACCCGGTGGCTGGTGACGCCACCGTAAGACGCCAATCCAATGACACCGGTGCCCCTACTGGAGCATCATGGTCACCACTTGGGAGCATGGTGTCCATGAATCGAAGGTTGCGGATGCTGGTGGTGGTGGTGGCGTTGAGCTGCGTCACGGCCATCTCCGCGCAGCCGAGCGCAGGCCGTTGGGGGCGGCCCGACCTGCGCTACGACGGCCGCATCACGTTCGTGCGACTCCGGTGGACCAGAGGCACGTTCGGTGCACCGCCAGTCGGAATGGGCATCAATTTCTGGATGCACGAATTCCCGGGAGCCGAGCGAAATCTCATGACGGTGCTGGGGAACTTCACACAGATTGACGCCAACACCGACAGCAGCCTCACGCTCCCGATCGACGATCCCGACCTATTCAAGTACCCGATCGCCATGATGTGGGAGCCAGGCTTCTGGGTGATGACCGACGCGCAGGCCGCGCACCTGCGAGCCTATCTGCACAAAGGTGGGTTCATCATCTTCAACGACTTCGAAACGGGCCAGTGGGACAACTTCGAGGCACAGCTGAGGCGTGTCCTGCCCGGCGTGCAGCTCATCAGGCTGGACGCGACGCATCCCATCTTTAACTCGTTTTTTCGCATCGATCGTATCGACGCGCCGAACCCGGTCAACCACCACCTGGGCGGCTTCACGCCGGAGTATTTCGGGGTCTTCGAGGACAACGACCCGACCGGGCGACTGATGGCGATCGTCAACTACAACACCAACCTTGGCGAGTTTTGGCAGCTGGCCGGGACCGGCCTCTTGCCATTCGAGGCGGAGAACACGGGCTTCCGCATCGGCATCAACTACATGATGCACGGGCTGACGCACTAGCAGTCCGTGGTGAACGTCGCCGCTGACAGGGAGGGACGCCAAAGGTGGCCCAGCCGGCTCTCATGGTGAGGTGCGCGGACAGGAAACCGCAGCAACTGGGGGACCACCGGACCGGCTGGGCCAGGCGGTCCCAATCTGTTCGACGGAAATCTAGCATGGATTGTTCCACCGGTCATTCGAACGTGCCAGCTATACTCTTCCCATGTGCGGCCGCGCATACGAAACCTACACTGAGGAGGAGCTGTCCATGCAGTATTTGAACCGCCGACCGCTGCGCCTCGAGCCGCTTCGGCCGAACTACAACATGGCCCCCACCCAGCAGTCTCCGGTCGTGCTCGTGCGCGATGACACTCGACAGATCGAACAGTCCCGGTGGGGATTGGTTCCCGTGTGGGCCAAAAGCGTCGCGGCGGCGGCCAAATACTCCCTGATCAACACGCGCGGCGAAGAGATCGCCGAGAAGCGGACCTACGCCAAGGCGTTCCGGCATCGCCGGTGCGTCGTGCCGCTGTCTGGTTTCTTTGAGTGGCAGCGGAAGGAGACGCGGAAGCGCCCCTTCGCCATCCACCTGCGGGACCGCCCGATCATGTCCGTCGCCGCCGTCTGGGAGCGCTGGCAGCCCACGGGCACGCCGGAGCCGCTTCACTCCTTTTCCATCGTGACCACCCGGGCGAACTCCTTCATGGTCAACATTCACGACCGGATGCCGGTGATCCTGGATGAGAAGGACGTCGAGCTATGGCTCGACCCCGAAGTGCAGGAACCGGAGTGCGTGCTGCCGCTGGTCCGGCCGTGCCCACCGGAGTGGCTCACGGCCTACGAGGTGTCGGCCGCCGTCAACGCGCCACGGCACAACTCGCCGGACCTCCTTCGACCGCTCGCGGACAACGCCTCGGACGCGGCACCGCGTTAGAAGCCCGTGGTGAAAGTCCCGCTGCATTCGAGCGGCGCTTCATCCCGCCTGGCGTGGCGCAGGCCTTCAGGCCTGCGAGGGCACGGCTAAAGCCGTGCCCCACAGCCTTGTGTTCGGTCGTATACGTCGTCACGTCTAGATGATCGGTCGTCACCCGCGTGCCGGCGCGTCTGACGGTCGACTTACCCCCCCCAGGGTCGCCCGCACCGGCGCGCCTATCAGTCGTAGTCGGCGGCGGCGAGCGACAGGCGGACGATCTCTTTGTCGTTCCGCAAAACGATGTGGCGATTGGCGAATGCGGGATGGGCCCAGACGACCGCCCGATCGCCCCACCGGCCGCTGGCGCCGCCTCGGGTGCGGGTGGTCGGTGCGATCAGGGCCGTACGGTCGAGCTCGGTGTAACCCTCCGGCGTCAGGCGCGCCAGCACTAGCTCACCCATCTCGTTGGTCACGAAGACCCGGTCTTCGTGTTGCACGAAGATGGCCGTGCCCCACCGCTCTTGCACCACTACCGCGTCGCTCTCCCACACCCGCTCGCCGGTGCGCGCGTCGAGGCAGCGGAGCTCGCCGTAGCTGCCAACACCGTAGATGTAGTCGCCGATGATCAGAGGGGTGGTGATCAGCGCGTGCAACCCGTCAGTCTGGCCCGGCAGCTCACTGCGACTCTGGCCGCGCCAGAGCTCACGGGCCGCCGGGCGATCCTGGTCGAGTCGCAACATCAGCGACCCGCGGCGGAAGTGGGTCGCCATCAGATAGGAACCGCTCGACACCGGCGTGGCGACGGTCATGTTGCTGGGAATCGCCCACTCGTGCTCCCAGTACACCGCACCTGTCTCCGGGTGCAACGAGCTGATCGCGCGGGGTTGCCACACGATGAGCTGGCGCACGCCAGCCGCCTCGTAGATCATCGGAGCGGCGTAGCCCGTCTCGGATACCGTCGGCAGCGCGCGCCAGATTTCATCGCCGGTCTGTTTGTCAAAAGCGACGATGAGCGCATCCGGCTCGCCGCCGACAAGGGCGATAAGCCGGTCGCCGTCGACGAGGGGCGCGCTGCTGACGCCATAGACCGGCACGGTGGTGCCGTACTCGGAAACGGTGTCAACCTGCCAGACGACCGCGCCCGTGGCGGTCTCCAGACAGAGGATCATCCCGGCGGCGCCGACCACGTAAACGCGGTCGCCGTCGACACTCGGGGTCGCCCGCGGCCCGGTCGCGAAGGTCATGTGAAGATTGCGATAGGTGGCGGGCCACTCCTGGGTCCACAGCAACTCGCCGGTCTCCTCGTCGAGACACAGCAACCGTTCGGCACCGTCCATCGTCCGGGTTCCGCGAGTCTCCCGATAGTCGAGCACGAAAACCCGGCCGGCAGCGACCACCGGCCCGGCGAACCCAGGCCGAATCGGCACCCGCCAGGCCACCTTCAGTCCAGCATCGGGAAACCGGTCGACGATGCCGGTCTCGGTCCACACCCCGTGCCGGGACGGCCCCCGCCACTGGGGCCAGTCGTCGGCATGCACCATCGAGGCACACAGCAACAGTGCCAGACAGACCGCCAGCGGTCGTACGAACAGGCGGAACGAGAGGCGCGACTGCATGTGTGGAGTGTCTCCGGTTAGCCCGCAACGCTATCTCACGCGCCGGCGACGCGCAACCTGCGCGGACCTTCAGAACGTGAAGAGCCGGTTGGTCGTGACGACAACGTCGCGGTTTCCCACAGCGACCACAACCATCATCACTATCTACTGATCACGAAAGGCGATACCATCACGCGGCGTAGCTAACCTGTCCACTGAAACGGACAAGCCTAGGGCGACGACGAGCACGCCTGTCACGAGGGGCACCCAGCCATGGATGGTGTCTTTTCTGGCGCTCGTGCAGAAGAGAAGGCTGGAGGCCGCACATGAACGGACGACATAACACAAGGGCACCATTGTTCGGAGTGGCGATCTGCGTCGCCATGATGTTTGCCTGTGCACAGCCGGGGGGTGAAGACGCCACCGGCATCGCGCTCGATTCCGACGACATTGGCGGAACGGTGACCAGCATCGCCGGTCCGGAAGCCGGCGTCTGGGTCATCGCCGAAACAACCGAGCTGCCTACCACGTTCGCCCGGATCGTCGTGACGGACGACGAAGGACGGTACGTGCTGCCAGATTTGCCAGAGGCCAACTACGACGTCTTCGTTCGCGGCTATGGGCTCGTCGATTCGGCCACCGTGGCAGCGATGCCCGGTCAGCATGTGGACCTGGAAGCCGAGGTAGCCCCCGATGGGAAAGCCGCAGCCGCCACTTACCCCCCTGGATCGTGGCTGAGCCTCTTGGAGATCCCGGAAGGTGACATGCCCAAGATGGAAGTGGTGTCGGCGATCAAGGAATGCCTGCAGTGCCACGCGCTCGGCAACGTCGGCACGCGTGAGATTCCCACCCGCTACGCGGACGTCTCCAGCCGGGAGGCGTGGGACCACCGAACCAGTGGCGGGGCGTTCGGGCTGATGCCCAGCATCTACGGGCGTCTGGGCTCGCAGGCGCAGATGTTCGCGGATTGGACGGATGCGATCGCGGCCGGCGCCTATCCCGAGCAAGCGCCACCCCGGCCCGAAGGCCTCGAGCGGAACGCTGTCATCTCGGTGTGGGACTGGGCCTCGCCAGAGGGCACCCGCAGCGACGCCCAGGCCACGCACGAGTGGGAGCCGACACTCAACGCCAACGGTCTGGTGTACGGTGTCCACACGAACGACACTGAAATCGCGTGGCTGGACCCGCAGACCAGCGCCGTCGGAGGCATCGAGACCGAGGCGGAGGGGTTGCGCAGCAGCGCCATCGGCAGGGACGGGCGCCTGTGGGCCACCGCTAATTCCCCGCGGGATGCGTCCCCGTTGGATTTCTGTAGGCCAGGCTCGGACAACAGGTTCACCGAGTATTTTCAACTGGGACGCGGCAAGCAGGTCGTGGTCTACGACCCGCGCACTGGCGAGATCGACAACATCCCCACCTGCATGGGCGTCGATCACAACATCTTCGGAGATGAGGAGGACAAGCCGATCTACTACGGCCTCAATAGTGCGCTCGGGTGGATAAGCACCGAGGTGTGGGACGAGACCCACGACCCAGAGGCCGCCCAGGGCTGGTGCCCGGCGGTGCTGGACACGAACGGCGATGGCGTAATCACCGAATGGACGGAACCTGACGAGCCAATCGATCCGATGAAGGATCACCGGATCCAGTTCGGATGTTATTCGGTCTCGGCCAGTCCCAGCGACGGGACCCTCTGGTGCTCGGGCATTTCACGCACCGACAACAAGCTCGTGCGGATCGATCGCGGCGACAGCCCACCGGAGAGCTGCACGGCGGAGGTGTTCGAGCCACCCGAGCTGGACACGCCCATCTTCAAGACCGGTGGCGTGGCTCTGGACAGCGACGGCGTCGCGTGGCTGAACTGGCGAGGCTCGGATCAGGTAACGAGCTTCGACCGGCGAAAGTGCGAGGTAACGAACGGACCAACGGCCACCGGGCAGCACTGCCCGGAGGGGTGGACGGTCCACCAGATGGACCGTCCGATATTTCAGGGGACCGAGTTTCCCTTCCATGCCGAGATGATGTACCTGACCCAGATTGACCGCCACGACGTGCTGGGCCTGGGCCAGGAGGCGGTCATAACCGGTCCGGTCAACAGTGACTCGTTACAAGTGCTCGTCCCGGACACCGGACAGTTCCTGGATCTCGTCGTGCCGTATCCCCGGGGCTTCTTCTCACGCTCGGCGCAGGGGCGCATTGACGACCCGACCACCGGCTGGAAGGGCCGCGGGCTGTGGTCGAACTACTCGACCTACACGCCCCAGTTCATCGAAGGAGGCACGGGGCCGAAGATCGTGAAGTTCCAGATGCGGCCAAGTCCGCTGGACAAGTAGAAGGGACGCGAGAATCGAGGGTCTCACCCTCAGCGATCGGGTCTCCAAACTGCACGCGGCTTCACGGGTATCGCGAAGCCGCGTGCAGTCGCAGCTCGGCTGCTACAGTAGTTTCGCTTGACCATGGACCCCATCACCCTTCCCCTGGACATCTCAGCCATCGAGAGGATTCTGCCGCACCGCTATCCTTTCCTACTGGTCGACCGGATCATCGAACTCGAGGTCGACAAGCGAATCGTGGGCATCAAGAACGTGTCTCTGAACGACCGGTACCTCTCACAGGAGGGATCCTCGCGCGCGGCGCTCCCGCCAACGATTCTGACCGAGGCAGTGGCCCAGGTCGGCGCCTTCTTGATCCTTGCCAAGCCGGAGAACCGCGAGAAGCTCCCACTGTTCAGGGGCATCGAGAGGGTCCGCTTCCGGCGCACGGTCCACCCTGGCGACGTCGTCGTCATCGAAGTCCTGGTAAAACGGCTGCGCAGCCAAATGGGGCTACTGGAAGGCACCGCCCGCGTCGACGGCAGGGTGGTCCTCGAGGGATCCATGAGGTTCGCGCTCGGACGGTAGCAACCGTCTATGATGGTCGTCGCGTTGCAGTCATCAGTCACGCCGTCTGGCGTTACTACCGGTTCGTCCTGAGCTTCAGAGATGTTGAAGACCTCCCTATTTGGGACGAGGTGACGTGTGCCTGCCGAACGATGACGGACACCGAGCCATTCGGGAATCGGCACGCCCTCTTGTCGTCAACTTGACAGTGCCTCCCTGACAGCAGAAAACTGTCGTTGGATCGAGCAACTCAAACGCCTCGCGCCGGCACCGTAGAGAGGAAGTGCCATGCCAAGATGGAACAAGATCGTTGCTCTGAGTCTGTTCGTCGTGTTAGCTGGCGCAAGCTTGGGACTGGTGACGCAACAGCACAAAGTGGCTTCATTAACGGCCGAAGACTACATCGACATCGAGCAGTTGTACTTTGCCTACACCCATGCGATTGACTTGGGCGAGCCAGAGGGTCGTGACTATGCTGCGGTGTTTGTCCCCGATGGTGTCTTTGCGCTGGTGATGCCGAACCCTGGCGCCACGGCGGCGTCATCAATGTGCCCGACGAGGGGTGCCCCCTGGCACGTGGGAGACCCCGACGCAATCCGAGGCAGCATGCCGGACAAAGCCGGGCTAGATGTGTGTATTTTTACTCTCAACGGGTCGGACGACTTGGCCGCCATGGCGGTGAGCTTTCACCAGGTCAATGGCACGACGAGTCGTCACATCTATACGAACCTGCGGATCACCACGGCCCCAGATGGTGCCCGTGGACTCGTGTATTTCAATGCGCTCGATGTCAGCACGAAGCCGCCAACGAACACAAACTCGGGTATCTACGAGGACATTCTGATGAAGACGCCTGACGGCTGGCGGTTCAAGAAACGCGTCCTGACCCTTGACGCGGCGGACGCCACGTCGTCGACGCAGTAGGGTGGCGGGTGCGGTGGCTCAACGTCTCACTTCACGACCGCGCAAGATACAGGGCTATGCCTCGCCGGCTGATAGACTGGCGAACACACTGTTGCATTGAACGGTTGAACCCACCGCTATCATCCGGCCCTCAGCCGAGTGTAGGTCTAGCGGCAAGGCGGTGAAAACGAGTACACGAGCCCACTGAACGCCTGTTCGATAGGAGAGAGACCATGTCATCGTCACGAAACCTGATGTTCACGCTATTTGCGTACGGAGCTCTCGTGCTTGGCGGGTGCGCCAGCGAGTCCGAGATATCGATCTCAATGGGCCTGGACCCAGCAGCGGCGCCGGGCAACACGATCACCGGTGCGGGTCTGCCGGACCCGACCTCGATCGTGACGAAGAACTGGGGCACCTTGCCTGAAGGCCGAGAGTGGGGTTCGACCGCCGGCATCGACATCGACCCGAACGACGGCCAAATCTGGGCATACGAGCGCTGCGGCGCCGGGACCTTCGGCGGCGGCGTGCCAATCAACTGCGACTCCAACCCCGTCGACCCGATCTTCAAGTTCGACCGCAACACCGGGGACGTGCTCGCAAATTTCGGCGGCGGCGTGATGGTCACACCGCACGGCATCCACGTGGATGCCGACAGCAACGTCTGGGTGACCGACTTCGCGGGGAACCAAGACGGGACCAAGGGGCACCAGGTCCACAAATTCAGTCCCGCGGGCGAACTGCTGCTGAGCCTCGGCATGGCCGGCCAGCCGGGGAACGACTCGGAGCACTTCAACCAGCCGAACGACGTGATCACCGGGCCGGACGGCAGCATCTATGTCGCGGACGGACACGGCGGCCAGGGCATGACCACCGGACGGGCGATAACCGAGGGACGTGAATCGGGCGCCACCGGCCGCATCATGAAGTTCTCGGCCGACGGTACGTTCATCAAGGAATGGGGACGGATCGGGACGCTCCACGGCGAGTTCCGCACACCTCATGCCTTGGCGTTCGATTCGCAGGGCCGCCTCTTCGTCGCTGATCGCGGCAACCATCGCATCGAGATCTTCGACCAGGACGGCAACTATCTCGACTCGCGCTATTCGTACGGGCGCATTAGCGGCATCTACATCACTCAGGACGACATGCTGTATGCAATCGACTCCGAGTCGAGCGCCACCAGCCATCCGAACTGGATGAACGGCGTGCGCATCGGGCATGTGGACGAAGATCGCATCACGGGCTTCATCCCGCCGCACGATGCGGAGACGCGGCCCTACCAGGGCGCCGCTGGCGAAGGCGTCGCGGTTGACGCGGACGGCAACGTGTTCGCCGCTGAGGGACCCAACTCACTCCGTTTTGCAGAGGGAGCGTTCACGAAGTACGCGGTACGTCAATAGCCAACAAAAGAGTTCCTCAACGTGACAGTGCCCCTGACCCCAAACAGCCGCTCACTGGCTGAGCCGCTGAAGGGATTCCCGAACGCTTGGCCGCTTGCCAGACGCAACGTCCTTACCCCGACGTTCATGAAACGTAGATAGGACGCTGTTGGCGTGGGCAAGTACCTCGATCTGATCGCAATACTGATCGAGCTTGCCTCCGGGAAGCGCCCACAAAGCCACGTCATCTGACAGGGCTTCCAGGTAGGCCCTCGCACCGCAGCATCCCAGACTTAACGCTGCGAGCCCGCGATTGACAACCTGCGGAACCACGGCGCAAGCCGGACGGCCCATCGCAGGCGGAACCCCGCCATCGACTCGCTCGATCGCCTCGCTCAGCACCAGCCCTTGTTGGGCATGAGCGAACAGGAGAACCACTTCAGGGACAAGCGGGAACTCGGCAAGGGGACCATAGAGAGCCTGTTTGGTTTGACGCTGCAACACCGGGATGGCGGCAATTTCCTCCTCGCGCACGTAGTCGAGGCCCGTCATGGCCTCCAGCGACGCTTTCAGTTCATCCTGCTGCGAGGCCGAGGCACCGGACATATTGTGGGTATGGACTCCGATCGGGCACAGTTGGTGGTCTTCAGCCGACGTGGCGAACACATGGGTGGTCGCCTCTTGCCAGAACCTGCATCCGGCAGGCACGACGCCGTCGAAGCTCGGAACATCAGGCGGTACGGTGTCGCAAAACGCGACGGCAATCGGCGGTAAAGACAGACCCAGCGACGTACGTAGCTGATTTGCTTGCTCTTGATACCCGTTCATGTCCCTCCCTTGAATCATTCATCTAACGGCCTCGGCTCACCCGCGCCAGCACACCATCGCACCGGCCGCAAGCAGATGGTATCCAGTCTCCTCAACTCGGCCCGCTGGAGCCAGTGAAAACTACGGCGCCGGCGCGAGGATGGCGAGCACGAGTAGTCGCTCGGTGCCAGTGTTGCGGATGCCGTGAGGCGCTCCTTCCGGTGCGACCAACAGGACTCCCGCGTGCATCGGAACCTCGTCCCCGTCGAGCAAGAATAGTCCCTGCCCTTCGAGGACGTGGTAGACCTTGTCCATTCCGTTATGTGCGTGCAGCGTATGCTCCTGTCCGGGCTCGAACGCGTTCAGCCCGACCATCACGCGCTCCGAGTGGAACAGCGTGCTCTTGCCCATCTTGTCCGGCGAGTAGACCGCGTGGTCTCGCGGGTAGATCGGAGTGGGGTGTTCCATGCGGATGATACTAGCAGCCCGGTCTTCCCGGGACGCAAGCCTGTCCGTGTGCGGGGCAGATGCTGCACCTTCTCGGTCAGCCCGGTCGCTGTGAAGGGCTTAGCCAGAAGGGTGTGCGATGTTGACGCAGCCCATCCTCCACCTCAGAACGATCAGCCGCGTACCCCGTGAGTTCTTGAGCGATGGCCTTGACCGGTCGCGCGTCACAGCAGTATTCTCATGGACACTGAATATCTGAATTGTATTCCGGTATATGAAATTGTCTAGCATGAGTTATGGCGTACAGTATTTGTGAACCGTGTATTGGGACCAAGGACACCGCCTGTGTCGACGTGTGTCCGGTGGACTGCATCCACCCACGGAAGGATGAGGACGAGTTCGAAGCCGAAACGATGCTCTACATCCACCCTGACGAGTGTATCGACTGTGGTGCGTGCATCCCGGCATGCCCCGTCGAGGCGATCTTCGTCAATGACGAGGTGCCGGACGAGTGGCAGAGCTTCATCGAGACCAACGCCAACTGGTTCGAAGGCAAGTAAGACAAGAGACAACCCAATAGGTTTAATCGAATCGAAAGGAGCGGATCTATGTACCCAGAATTCATGATTGCGCCGATGCGCGAAGAGCTGACTCGATTTGGCGTCCGGGAGTTGCGGACGGCTGGAGAGGTCGACGATGCGCTCACGCAGACGTCCGGAACGGTGATGGTCGTGGTCAACTCGGTGTGTGGCTGCGCCGCTGGGAAGGCCCGACCTGGGGTCGCGCTGGCCCTGGAGCACGCGGTGAGGCCGGACCTCGTCACGACGGTGTTCGCCGGGGCCGACACGGAGGCAACCGAGCGAGCCCGGGGCTACTTCACCGGATACCCGCCCTCGTCACCGTCGATCGCACTGTTCAAGGACGGCAAGCTGGTCTACATGATTGAGCGCCATCAGATCGAGAACCAGGAAGCGGGTGCCATCGCGGCACAGCTGACCGTGGCGTTCGACACGCACTGCGTTGGCGTACCGGTCGCCGGCTAGTGCGGGGTCCGGATCAGTGGGACAGCATCTTCCGCGCGGGGCATCGCGTAGTGGGCGGGGTCGATCAGATACCGACCCGTCAGCCGAGAGCCGTGCGCGGCAGCACCGACAACAGTATTTGCGGGCGTCCTCCATGGACGTCATACCAGACGAGACCGGGCCGCAGAAAGCGGACCACGATCTCAGTCCAGTCGGGACGCCACGCGGGCGCTATGATCCCGACATGCCAGAGTCACCGATCTCGCACACCTCACCGTCGACACCAGCGACGACCATCAAGCAGCTAAACGTAGATGCGGTGCACTGCGAGCGTTGCAGTGCGGAGATGTTCCGGATGCACGCCGTCTGGCGCTGCCCCGCATGTGGATTCAAGACGGACTGTTGCGGATGGTGAGGACACGTCTGCTCATTGCGCGGCAGGCTTTGGGCACCAGAGCGGGTCTGCCAATCTTCGCCCCCCGGTAGGCCTCAGTGGGCCCGTTCGAGCCTGCAGGCTCCTACTACGGCGACCGACCTCGACCTAAATGGCAGCCAGGTCATTCAGGGCCGCTCATTGAGCGGTGTTCTGCTATCTGACTTCCGACTTGGCCGCCAGCGCACGCTCGATCGTTTCCGCCGCTGTTGGCGTGCAGGCGCTGGCTGAGACGACCAGCACGCAGCGGCGCGTCGCTGGCGACCACCCGAGAAGGACGTCTCAATGACGACAGACTAACGTCGAGCCGGCGAGGGTGCTCGAGGCGCTCCGGGTCGTAAAGAAAGCCGACCCCGTTTTATCGAGGTCGGCTAACTCTCCAGGACCCGATAGTGCCACGCGGTCTGCCACGCGAATACTGAGGGGTTCTGACGTACTGCGACGGGCTTGGACAGATGCCCTAACCCATGTTTTCTCTAATGATTCGGAGAAAGTTGGCGCGCCCTGCAGGATTCGAACCTGCGACCTCCTGGTTCGTAGCCAGACGCTCTATCCAGCTGAGCTAAGGGCGCGTTTGGTGCAGATGAAACGCGGTGGTGTGCCAGTGCCTCCCTTGGCACTACCACCCAGCCGGAAAGTATAGCATCCACCCGCAGACGAAGATGCGGCTGGCACACCCAGGATTCCCCGCCCGACGGCGGGTGGGCGGCCGAAGTGACCTTCGACGAGCCCGGCACCTACGTGCTGCGCTGTCTGGCGAGTGACGGGGCGTTGGGCACCACCGAAGACGTGACGGTCACCGTCGTCCCGTAGCGCCTGGCGGTCCAGGGTCAGGACAGGAACTGGCGTGTCCGATCACGAGGCCGTCCGACGATCGCCCGCCCGCCCCTCACAAGCACGGGTCGCTGCAGCAGCGCCGGGTGCGCATCCAGCAAATCGACGACCGCCCCCGCGTTGCCGACGTAGTCGTCCGGATCCAGGCCGAGCTTCTTGAACTTCGAATCCTTGCGCACGAGGTCCTCGACCGGGTCCTCGAGCATCGACACAAGCTTCCGCAACGCGGTTCGGTCCGGCCGCTGCTTCATGTACAGCACCGTCTCGTAGCTCAGACCCTCTTCCTCGGCGACCGCCAAGGCAAACGCGGAGGTGCTTCAATGCGGGTTGTGATAAATCGTCAGCGTTGCGGTCATAGGTACCCTTCCTCAATGCGCCGATTCAACGGTGTCTGGCGTCACGCGTCAGCCCGTGCCCCACGGGAAACTGGTCACCCAGCGCAATCGGCAGGCGGCCTGTGATCGCGGCCTCCCCGGCAAGGGCCCGGACCGCGCTGGCCTCGGGCAGATCATAGAAATCGTAAGTCAGCAGCATCGCCGGCAGCTCGGGCAGGAAGGTCGCGGCATACGGGTTGCCGAAAAAGACCGTAACGAATGGCTGTCGCCGCCCCTGACTGCGTCGCGCCACGCCTCGCAACAGCGCCACCACCGGGTCGGCCAGGTCCATGCGACCGCTGAACGACGCCGTCCGCACGAACACGGCGGCGACGACGGCGTCATAGCGATCGATGCTCGCGCCAAGCAGCTCGAGCTCGTCCCGTGAAGTGCGGTCCGACACTTCGACCGCCGTCACGTTGGGCCACCGCTGCCGCAGCTCGGGCAGGAACGTCCGGCTCGGCGCGCCGCTCCCCCACCCCGACGGGTAGTCGAGCACCGACAGATAGAGGATCGACGCCGTGCGAGGCACCCGCATCGGTACGTCGTTCCGCTCGTCCTTGATCAAGGTCATCCCACGTCTGCTGACCTCGGTCGCCACGGCCCGGTGGACGCGCGTGCCGACGATGAGTGGCGCCGTGTCGTGGCTGACCGCGCGGGTCCGGTGTAACCCGAGCCTTGCCTTGGCCTCGAGCATGCGCCGCACCGACGCGTCGAGGCGCGCCTCGCTGATGGTGCCGCCCTCGACCGCCTGCTTCAGCCCGTCGAAGGCCGCCGCGTCGTCCGGTGAGTGCACCACGACGTCGTGCCCAGCGACGACCGCCGCCACCGCCGCCTCGCGTGCCGAAAGGAGGTCGGTGACGCCACGCATACGCATCGAGTCGGTGTAGATGAGCCCGTCGAACCCCAGCTCGTCCCGCAGCAGGCCTGTCACGATTCGGCGGCTGAACGTGGCGGGCCGCTCCGGGTCCGGCTCCAACCCGGGCAGCTCGATGTGGGAGGTCATCACCGCCGCCGCGCCGGCGGCGATGCCGGCACGGAAGGGCGGCAGCTCAATCCGGTCGAGCCGCGCCCGCGTATGCGCGATGAGCGGCAACCCGAGATGCGAGTCGACGTCGGTGTCACCGTGCCCGGGGAAATGCTTCAGGGTGGCAAGCATCCCGCCCTCGGTCAGACCGCGCACGTACGCGGCCGCCAGCGGCGCCACCATCGCCGGATCTTCGCCGAATGAACGGGTATTGATGACCGGATTGCGTGGATTGTTGTTGACGTCGGCCACGGGCGCGAAATTCACGTGGATGCCGAGCGCTCGCGCTTCGAGCGCGGTGATGCGACCGGCCTCGAATGCCAGCCGGTCGTCGCCTGCGGCGCCGAACGCCATCGCCCGCGGAAAGGTCGTCGCGCCGCTGATGCGAAACCCGACACCGGTCTCGAAGTCGGCACTGTTCAGGAGGGGCAATCTGGAAATCGCCTGCAACCGGTTAGTGATCGACGCGGCAGCCAGCGGCTGCCCCGGCACCGACCGGGCGGAGCCGGCGTTGAGCAGCACGTCGGGCGCCCGCTCGCGACCACCGAACAACAGAAACCCGCCGACGTGCTGCTCGTGCACCAGGGACACGAGCTGGTCGTAGACGTCGCTGTCACTGCTGAGATAGGTAGACCGGAACGACGGCATGATGAGCTGACCGACCTTCTGGTCGATCGTCATCTCGTCGAGCGTCGTCCTCACCCAACGGGCGGCCCTGGGATCGAGCTGCGGCGCCGCCCTCGCCGTCAGGATCGCGGTGGCGGCCACACAGGCCAGCACGACGACACGGAATGAAGAGCGCACGTTCCGGATGGTAGACCATCCGACGCGTGCCAAACCAGTGTCGCCTCCGAGATCCGGCCAGAAGGGGGCTACCGGCAAGCGGAGGTCCCTACCGATACCGCTCCCAGCGCAAGCGGCCTTGGACCCGGTCGCCGTTCTTTACCATCAGGATCAACGTGTCGCCGTCATCCTCGAAGGCGAAGTGTCGGATCTGCGTGGTCCCCACCAGACTGGGGATGAGCGAGCCGTCGACGTGGTGCTCGACCACGCCTTTCGACACGCGCGCCGTGTACGAACCGTAGTACGCGATGTAGCTCGAGTACATCGCGGCGCGGTCGGCATTGGTGAGTGGCCCCTGCGGTCTGTCCCGGTCACCGTGCATGAGGTGCACCGACATGTGGCCCGTGGCGTCGTACATGATGAGGCCGTCGCGATACGGGGTCGGTGTCTCGCGCCCATCCTGGTCGTAGGCCACATACGAAGCCAGCTTGAACGCGCCGACAAACTGATCGGCCACATCCTCGTCGCTCGCCGACGAGGAGCCCGAGTCGTTTTGACCAGCGGCCATCGCCAGAATGGTCTCGAGCTCTCCGAGGTCGATCCCGCCATCACCGTTGCGGTCGATGCGAGCAAAGTTCTCCTTCAAGGCACCCCGTGCCTCGCTCTCGCTGACCTTCTCGTCTCCGTCTGCATCCAACGTCGACAGGATCAGCACCGGAGATGCCGTTGTCTGCGATAGCCCCTGTCGAGGCTCGGCCATGATGATCAAGATATTAGGCTTGCGCTCCGCCGCCGCCGCGATGGAGGTAAACACCACCGCGGCAATTGTGTCGAGCGAATGGCGTGCAGCTGATGCGATGGCGCTAGTCCACCATCAGCCGCAACAGCCTGCGCTTGCACGTCGGGTGCTCCGGCTACGCCTTCCGCCGGTCCGTCTCTCCGAAGCCTCGTCCTACCACTTTTTTCCGGAGCCGCTGATGCTGAACTGACCGCCCCCGATATCCTGCGTGGCGTTGATCATCTCGCCGTCCAGTCTCAGGGTCACGACGACGGCGCGGGTGTTGCCGCCCCGGTCACTCCGTTCAAAGCGGAGCACGAGGCTGTCACCGTCCTTGGCGATGTCGGTGACGTCTATGGGCCCACCACGAGCGCGGCCGAGTCTGGCCGCCACCTTGCCGCCTTCGTCCCGGATCGTCACGTTCTGGTCTCGCGTGCCCCCGCGCGGCCCTTCCATGCTGATGACCCACGTCCCCATGAATGCGCTCGCCTCCGAGGCGTTCAGCATAGAGGCGGGACCCGCTGCAGCCGGTCCCGCCAGTAGGAGCACACCCAACACCGCCGCCGCCATCGACAGTTGTTCTCTCCTCATCGTCACGCTTCCTTTCAGTGTCAGTGTCGACACATCCTCATCGAGGTCGGCTGCGTGGTCGTCTCCCAGCCAGGGTTCACACATCACATCCGCATTCACCAAAGATTGGTACACTGGGATTTCCGATTTGCTTGCCCCAGATAGCAGCGTGTCGTCCGTGCTGATCATATTGACCGGCCGACGCGGCCGCTTATTACCGGCGGGCGTGAAAGTCGACAGATTTATACACCCGAGAGCCGCCGAGCGCACGAAATTCTGTTCGGCGCACAATCGTTCAGCTCCAGAGGCCGTCACCTCAGCCCACGCTGGCGTGCGACCAACTCGAGCCCACGCTTTCAGGGCATTCCTCAAAAGCAGGCACCGACAGGCGGTCAGGCCGACAAGGAACCACACCTAAATCTGAAATCCGGGTTTATACACTGAACTTTGGCCCGGTCGCCACTCCTCGTCTCAGTCCCGGAGGCCGGAGGGGAGCCGCGCCGACGCCAGCAACTCGGCGGGTCCACGATGAGCGTCGTCCGCCCGCAGATCATCTTGCGAACTTTTGCACGCGGCCGCCGAGCTGCGCCACGAAGACCTCTCCAGCGGACACCGTCATGCCGTGCGCGCCGTTGCCAGAGGGCAACGTCGCTACCGCCTCACCGTCGAGGTTCCGCAACGTACCGCCAGTCCAGATCTGCTGCTCGGTCGTCATGAACAGGGCGGAGTTGAAGCCGATATCAGGCCACTCGGTCAGGTAATCTCCGTCCGTGGTGAACACCTGGACCCGTTGGTTGTCCCGGTCCGTGACGTAGACGCGCCCTGCGTCATCGACCACGAGATTGTGGGGCAGGCCGAACTCGCCGGGACCGGTGCCTCGCGTGCCCCACTCGAGCAGGTACTGCCCGTCAGCCGTGTACTTCACCACCCGCGCATTGCCGTAGCCGTCACTCACGTAGAGGTCCCCGTTCCGTGCGAAGCCGACGTCGGTCGGCAGGTCGAACGTGTTCCGGCTCGTGCCGGCAACGCCCTTGGTGCCGAGCTCCATCAACACACGCCCCTGCGGTTCCATCTTGTAGACGACGTGGCCAGGCGCATCGACCACCCAGATGTTTCCAGCCGGGTCGACGCGCACCGAGTGCGCGCCACACGCATGACATCCGGCCGGTCCGTACACGGCGGTGTAGGCCGACTCCCCGGCCACGCGATCACCCGGAGCGATGCCACCAACCTTGCCGTCGCTGAATAACCCGTCGGCCCAGGCCCGGAGGAATCGCCCGGCGGTGTCGAACAGCATGATCGGGTGGGCTCCGCGATGCAGCACCAGGATGTTGCCATCAGCGGTGGTCGCGACCCCGGACACTTGACCGAAGTTCCACGGCGCCGGCGTGCCGGCCACCGTTGTCGCCGGACGTGGCCAACCCGGCGCCTCGGTGTACTCCAGGATGGGCCCGCCCGCTTGCTGACCCATGGCGAGCACGAGGACGCTACTCAGTAGGACGACCGACCGTTGAACGCTCACAATCCGCTCCCCCTCGAGCCAGCAGCAACCTGGACCGACGATAGACGATATCAGCCCCCCCCAACACCCGGCACTACCGTACAGCGCCGCCCCGACAGGCGCAGTGGCACCCCCCACCGGCGGATGACCACCCCGAGCGGGCGCTTCGTGCCGAGAATGTCGCGACGGGGGGCTGAGGTCAAGGCCGGACCGCCGTGGCGGCCACACAGGCCAGCACGACGACTGGCAGTGGAGTGCGCACTTTCTGGACGGTAGACCATCCGCCGCGTGGCAAACCAGTGTCGCGTCCGGCTATCATCTTTCAGATGAGCCACCGGGAACATCGCGCCGCCTCGCCGGCACATGTGCGCTGCTACGTTCTAACGGTCAGCGACACCCGCACCGAAGAGAACGACACTGGCGGGCGGCTGCTGCGGGATCTGCTCGCGGACAGCGGTCACCACATCGTTGGGCACGCGATCGTGCCAGACGAGGCGACCACCTTGACCGGCGCGATCGCACGGCAGCTGGATGCCGAAGAGGTCCAGGCGGTTATCACCACGGGCGGGACCGGTATCAGCGGACGCGACGGCACCTACGAGGTGGTCAGCCAGTTGATCGAGAAACGGATCGACGGGTTCGGCGAGCTGTTCCGCGCGCTGAGTTTCAAGGAGATCGGCCCGGCCGCGATGCTGTCACGGGCGTGCGCCGGCACGGCACGCGGCACGATCCTGATCTCGCTTCCAGGTTCGCAGAACGCGGTCCGCTTGGGTATGACGACGCTGGTGCTCCCGGAGCTGGGCCACCTGGTGCGAGAGGTCACGAGGTAGGCGCGATGAGGGACGAGCAGATGCGGCCGATTCGGCACACGATCCCGCTGGACGAGGCCCTGACGCTGACCGAAGGGGCCGCGGTGCCGCTCAACCGCACCGAGCGGATCGATCTCGACGACAGCGTAGGGCGGGTGCTCGCCGCCGACGTGGTGGCCGACCGGGACGTGCCCCCCTTCGACCGGGGGGCGATGGACGGCTATGCCGTCATCGCCGACAACACGTTCGGCGCGAGCCGGATGAACCCGCGGTTGCTACAGTGCATCGAGACGGTGCACACCGGCAATGTCCCGTCGAAAGCGGTCGAGCCGGGCCAATGCACGCAGATTGCCACCGGCGCTCCAATGCCGGACGGAGCCAACGCCGTCGTCATGGTCGAGGAGACCGACCGGCGTAACGGCGACGAGGTCGCGATCTTCACCCCGGTCTACCCACACCAGCACGTCGGACGCCAGGCCGCCGACATCACGAACGGCGCCGAGGTGCTGCACGCCGGAGATCGGTTGACCCCGAGCCGCGTCGGAGCAATTGCCGCGCTCGGGATTGCCGAGATTGTGGTCTACGCCAGACCGCGCGTGGCCATACTCTCTACCGGAGGCGAGATCGTCACCCCGGGACAACCCTTGGGTCCCGGACAAATCTACGACATCAACCGCTTTACCCTCGGCTCGGTCATCCAGGAGCACGGCGGCGTACCGGTCCCGTTTCCGATCACCGCCGACAATCTCGACGAACTGAGCGCCGCAGTGGACGCCTGTCTCGAAAACGACATTCTGGTCTTCTCGGGCGGCAGTTCGGTAGGCGAGCGTGACCTGACATTTGACGTATTGCAACGCAAGGGGGAGATCCTGTTTCACGGCATCGCGGTCAAGCCGGGCAAGCCGACCGTATTCGGCACCATCAGCGGGGCCCCAGTCCTCGGGATGCCGGGCTATCCCACGTCGTGTCTCTCGAATGCGTATATGCTGCTTGTCCCGTTGCTGCGACGGGTGGCCCGGCTGCCGTCCCACCAGTTCCTCACCGTGTCGGTGCCGGCCGCGCAGCGATTCGTGTCGACCACCGGCCGGCACCAGTTCTACACGGTCCGGGTCGTCGACGGGCTCGCCATCCCTGCCTTCAAGGCCTCGGGCGACATCACCAGCATGTCTCAGGCCGACGGTTACATCGAGATTCCGGCGCAGACCGACCTCGTCGAGAAGGGCGAAACGGTCGAGGTGAAGCTGTTCTAGTCCCTCGCAGGGGCCCCATGACACTGACGGGGCCTCACTTGACCAGGAGCATCGGGCAGGTCACCAACAGCCCTCCCTCGTAGCTGAGCGTGCCCCAGCCGGAGCCTGTCTCGTCGCGGTTGATCGGGTGCGACGCCAGCACGACCACGTCGACCACGCGTCACAGCAGTGGGAAAAATCCACTGCCATGGGAACGACTTCTCCTCATAACGGTGCGGAGCGGAACACGGACGGCATCGCGATCGAGGATCGCGAGCCCTAGCGAATGCCGACCTTGCGTTCGTACTCGGGTTCGAGCAGATCGGCGGTGTGGAGGTCGAAAGCGCCGGCCGTTCGCTCGTAGGCGCCGCGGAACTCGGCGTGGCAGCGGTAGCAGACGGTCAGGTCTCTGAGCCGACCGTAGATGGCCAGGTCAATCAGCGTGGCGGCGGCGAGGACGATGTAGGCCATCAGGTCCAGACCTACGTAGTAGAAACCGGCACTGATCAGGATGGCGATCCCGATGACGGCCAAGCCGATCTTGGGATCGAAGTCCTTCCGTCTCCAGAAATCGCTGCCCTCGCACACCGGACAACGGTCGACCTGCCGGTCGGCTCGCACCGCCTCGGAGAAGGTCAGCAGAAACGCCTGCCGGCACCGGCCGCAGTTGATCTGCGCCGACTCGTCTATGGCGGAGACCGGCAGCGCGCTGCCGCACCGGTGACACTGGACGGTGACTTCCATGACCAGAGTAGCCCTGAGTAGCCGTGCTGCGGTGTTCTCCTGTGGCGGCCCTGCAGGGCCGTGCTACGGCAACAAGGCAGAAGCTGACGAAGCCCTCAGGCTCCCCCCGTGCCTCCTGCCTCCTGCCACATCACACCGGCACCGCCGTGGTCACGAGCAGATACTTGGCCAGTACCTCGCCGACGATGACGGTGAAGAAGTCGACATAGAGAATGCCGGTGGCCGATTGAGTGGACCGGATTTTCGCGGTCTCCCAGGTCATGTAGGCCAGGACCATCGGACCCAGCAGCCCGAACAGGATGCGCTGCCAGAAGAACACGCCGTCGATCGAAAAGATATACCGCTCGAATCCCGGCCCCGGCAACTCGGCAGCGACGAGCGCCCACCACACGACGCCGGCCACGACGAGAATCCGGAGTGCGGTCGACCCGATGTGGAACTTGACGATCGACTGCAGCAGCGACACCTCCATCGAGGGGATCACGAGATACCAGTGCCCCAAGATCATGGCGGTCGAAGCGCCGCCCAGCAAGGCCGCCGACGTGAAGAAGCTGGCAACCGTCATTGCGGCCACCGGCGTGCCGGCCCCGTCGGCCGCCGCCATCCCCCCGACTACCAGAGCGACGGCACCGGACAGCACGGCGGTCCATAGCCAGAGTGGCCGCAACCAGGCCAGGACACGCCCGATCGTCGCCCAGTAGATGAGGAGGGCACCGGTCGCCACCAGCAGCGCCGCCATGGCGGCGCCCTGGGCCGTCGCGCCCAGGGCGACCTCGTCCGGGCGCATCGCCAGCGCCACCAACAGCAACGTCGCGGCAAACCCGGCGTTGAAGCGAAAGAACTTCACCCCAGCCACTTTCGACACCAGGACCAGGGTGAAGATGATGCCGATAGCGAGATGCGCGAGAGACAGAAAGAGAACGAACGCGAGCGTCATGACTCACCCGTTCGTCCTGAGCCGGACATATCGTAATCTTGTCGCAGAACTCCGCTACCCGAGCCGGCGGTTGACTTCGGCCCAGTTCACGACATTCCACCATGCGGCGATGTAGTCGGGCCGGCGGTTCTGGTAATTCAGGTAGTAGGCGTGCTCCCAGACATCGAGACCGAGCACCGCGTTCTTGCCGCTCATACGAGGACTGTCCTGGTTGGGCGAGCTCTCGATCGACAGCGACCCGCCGTCGGCGACGACCCAGGCCCAGCCGCTGCCAAAGCGTCCCATCGCCGCGGCCGCGAACTGCTCCTTGAGGCCATCAAAACTGCCGAACGCACTGTCGATCGCGTCGGCGATCTGGCCGGTGGGCGCGCCGCCTGCGCCCGGAGCCATGATCTGCCAGAAGAGGGTATGGTTCGCGTGCCCGCCGCCATTGTTGCGGACGGCGGTGCGGATGCCTTCCGGCAGCGCCGCGAGGTCGCCGATCAGCTCTTCGACGCTCTTCTCCTGCAGGTCAGGATGCGCCTCGAGCGCACCGTTCAGCTTGGCCACGTAGGCCGCGTGATGTTTACCGTGGTGGATGCGCATCGTCTGCTCGTCGATGTGCGGTGCCAGGGCGTTGAAGTCGTACGGCAGGTCGGGAAGCTCATGTGCCATGTGGAAACTCTCCTTCACTCGTCAGGATTGGGACTGGACAGCCCGAAGCTTAATGAGGCCAGGCTTTGCTTTGCCACGCAGGCCTGAAGGCCTGCGCCACAAGCGGCTGAATCTTACCGGATGGGGCGGTATTCGGTCGAGCGGCCCACCAATGAGCCAACCATCTCACGCGAGCTGCGCCACCACGTTGTAGAGCGTGTCGCGCTCCACCGGGTCGCGACCAGCGACCCGGATCAGGCGGCTGATCTCATCGGTCGTCAGGGCCGACGGGGTGCGCGCGCCGGCCATATGGTAAATCTGCTCTTCCTGCACCGTGCCATCAAGGTCGTCTACCCCGAACCAGAGCGCTGTCTGGGCCGTCTCGACCCCGGTGGCAATCCAGAACGCTTTGATGTGCGGCACATTGTCGAGCATCAGCCTGGCCACCGCGTGCACACGGAGCGTGTCAACCGCGGTCGGCGCCGGTAGTTTGCGCATCTGGTTGTTGTCGGGATGAAACGCCAGCGGGATGAACGCCTGGAACCCGCCGGTTTCATCCTGCAACGCCCGCGCTCGCAACATGTGATCGACCCGTTCCTCGTCGGTCTCGATGTGTCCGTAGAGCATCGTGACGTTCGTTCGCATTCCCAGGCGGTGCGCCGTCCGATGGATGTCCAGATACCGGTCGGTGCCGCACTTGTCGTGGCATAGCTTGCGACGCACCCGCTCGGCAAACACCTCCGCACCACCACCCGGCAATGAGTCGAGCCCGGCCGCCATCAGCTCGCGCAGTATCTGTTCGTCGGTACGGCCGTAGAGATCGGCAAAAAACGCGATCTCGACCGCCGTGAAGCACTTGAGATGCACATCGGGGCGAATCCGCTTCAGGCCCCGCAGCAACTCGAGGTAGTAGTCGAACGACAGGTCGGGGTGGAGCCCGTTGACCACGTGCACTTCGGTCAGCGGTTGGTGCTGCCGAACACGCAGTTTCTCCCATACCTGTTCGAGACTCAGGGTGTAGGCGCCGTCATCTCCCGGTTGCAACCGCGCGAACGCACAGAACAGACAGCTCGCTACGCAGACGTTGGTCGCCTCGATCCGGATGTTGTGGTTGAAGAAGGTGCGCCCGGCGTGCCGCTTCTCGCGCTCGCGGTTGGCCAGCCAGCCAAGGGCGAGCAAATCCGGACAGGCGAACAGCCGCAGCCCGTCGTCGAGCTCGAGCCTGGTCCCGGCGTCGAGCTTGTCGGCGATGTCGAGCAGCCCGTGGGCCGCGAGGCGTGTCTGCATGGACAAAATCGTGTCGAGCATTCTCCCTAGCCCAGTCCCCACAGCTGAAGTCGCAGCTGCCTGGCGCGCGGCCCGTCCAGCTCACGCTGCGACTCTCCCAGCACGGGCTCACCGGCGCTGATCTGGAGCGTGAGGCTATGCCCCAGCATGAGCATCCCGAGGTGCGCGGCGGGGTCGGGGGGACCGGCACCACCCGGCGTCTCGGCGCTCATCCAATCGCCCCCAGGCGACGGGTCCCCTTCGAGCGCGCGCCTCAACGCCGGCAACAGCATGCCTTCGGACCGGGTGACGAGAACAGCCGCGGTGGTGTGGAGCGAGCAGACATTGACGAGGCCTTCCCGGACACCACATGCGGTGACCGCCGCTCTCACCCGATCGGTCAGATCCACCAACTCGATCCGCTCCGTCGTCGATACCCTCAGCGTACTTGCGTGGAATCCCGCCATGACCGTCGCCGGGTCCCCATGCGCCACAACTCGGTATCGTACGTCGGAGCGGATACCCTGGGCAACCGCCCTCGCCCCTTCGACAGTCTCAGATCCGACGGAGACCCAGCCCTTGACAGAAGAACCTCACCTCGGTCAGGGTATCTCTGCGTTCAGGTGCTCATATCGAGCTTCAAAGGGAACCCCGTGCGAATCGGGGGCGGACCCGCCGCTGTCATCGGGGACGAACGCCGCAAGAGCCACTGATCGGGATCATCCGATCGGGAAGGCGCGGCTAGTAGGACGATCCGAGAGCCAGAAGACCTGCCTGGGCGCGAGACCTGTCCATACCCTTCGTGGACACAAGGGTGGCTCACAGCTTGACCTACCAGCAGGAACGTCCCGGATCGCACAATTGGTCCGGGATTTGTTTCGTCCTGACATCCGGTCCCTCCGCAGGCACACCTGGGAGCACATCAGGATGAAATCAGTACAGCGTGTGCTCACCGTCGGCCTGGCCGCTCTGTCCATCCACGGAATCACCGAGGCGCAGACCCCGTTTCGATTCAACCAGGAGGTCGTCGTCACCCCGACGCGGGTCGACGAGCCGCTGGCTCTGGTTCCTGCCAGCGTGACGCTCATCACGGCAGAGAACATCGCAGCATCGCCGGCGGCCGACATCCCCGGTGTGCTGCGTGCGCACGCGGGAATCAACGTCATCGACATCACGGGAAACCGTCGTAGCTACCGCATCGACCTGCGAGGGTTCGGTGAGAACGCGTCGCTGAACACTCTGGTGCTCGTGGACGGCCGCCGGACCAACCAGCCGGATCGCAGCGCCACCGACTGGTCTCAAATTCCGCTCGACCGGGTGGAGAGAATCGAGATCACCCGTGGTGCGCGTGGCAATGTGCTGTATGGCGACAACGCCTCCGGCGGCGTCATCAACATCATCACGAAGGACGGCCGGCGGCCCAGGACGCAGGTCGACCTGCGCGGGGGGAGCTTCGGCACCGTCAACCCGAGCGTCACGACGAGCGGATCGCGCGACCGACTGTCCTACTCGATGTCAGCCAGGTACTACGACTCGGACGGCCATCGGACCAACAGCCAGTCGCAGGCGCGTGACATCGGCGCAACCTTCGGCATCGAGGTGACTCCCGCTTTCGATCTCGGGATCAGCACCGGCTACCACTCCGACGACACGGGGCTGCCGGGTGCCCTGCTGGAGAGCGAGCTCCTGAGCGGAACGTCGCGTGACGACTCGACGTCGCCGGACGATTTCGCGGACGTCGACGACTACTACATCGCACTGGCGCCAAAGGCCGTCCTCGGAGGGCACACAGAGCTGCAGCTCGACTTCTCGGCACGCAACCGGGACACACGTTTCTTCGCCTCGTTCGCCGGCCGGACGTTCACCGGCGATACGAGTATCCGCACGATCGCGTTCTCTCCGAAGGTCGTGGTCCGGACGTCGACCACCGACCCGACTAGCACGTTGGTAGCGGGCCTCGACGTCTCCGACGCCAAGGAGGACATCACCAACGCCTCTGAGTTCCTTGGTCAGCTGTCGGACTCGATATTCACGCTGGAGAAACGCAACTACGGCCTCTACGTGCACCAGGAGTTCCGGCCCCGTCGGAACGTCGCCGTCTCGGCCGGGTACCGGCGCGACCACGTCACCTATCAGTTCGCGCCGAGCACCCCGGACCGCCGGGAATTCGATGTAAACCTCGCCACGGCGGGCGTGACCGTGGAGGTGCTCCCTGACACGCAGCTGTTTTTCAGCTACGCGCGCGGCTTCAGGTATCCGGTCCTAGACGAGCTCTTTGACTTTTTCTCGAACTCCGTCAGTCCCGACCTGCTGCCGCAGTCATCCGACGATGTGCAGGTCGGTGCCCGCCTCCAACTCGGTAATACAGCCCGCGCCACCGTCACCCTCTTCCACCTCGACACCGAGAACGAGATCTTCTTCAACCCGGCCGGCGGGGCGTTCGGCTTCGGCGCCAACGAGAACCTGGATGGCCGGTCACGCCGGATCGGCTTCGAGACGGTCGTCGCCGGACGCACGGGTCAGGCGACGCTCGAGGGCAGTTACAGCTTCACTGACACGCTGGTCCGTGACGGGCAGTACGCCGGCATGCAGGTCCCCAACGTCCCGCGCCACAGAGCAAGCGTCCGGACCGTGGCCGGGGTAGGTGCCGGGGTCACCGTCGGCCTCGAAGGCATCTTTATTGGCAAACGGTTCTTCGAGAGTGACTACGAGAACACATTCGGAGCAGTCGAGAGCTACTTCCTGCTGAACACGCGTGTCACGCTGACGGAGGAGCGGTTTACCGTGTTCCTGGACATCAACAATCTCTTGGACCAGGAGTACGCCGAGTACGGTGTTCGTGGAGGGTTCCCGGTCCAGCGCGCATTCCTTCCCTCACCCGGGATCAACGCCGTGGCCGGTGTGTCGTTCGCCTTCTGAGCGTGCACGTGAGCGTCGGGTATCACGGCAACGAGGAGGTGGCGACCAGAATCGCCGCGAAGTCGAGGTCGTTTGTGACCAGAACGAAGCCATTGTCACGAGCCCAGGACAGGATCTCGCTGTCGGGAGCCGCTGGGGCGTTGCTGACCCCGGCCAGCGCGCTCGTCTGCGTGGGGGTCCGGGTTGCTACGCGCTGAGGCGGTGTCGTTCGGGTATGACGCCCAACGGGTGCTCCACGAGGTGAGCATGACCGTGCCAAGCGGCGCGCTGCTCGGCGTGATCGGTCCCAACGGGTCGGGCAAGACGACGCTGCTGAAGCTGCTCGCCGGGCTGCTGACGCCGGCTTGCGGGCGTGTCACGCTCGACGGCCAGGACACGACCAGCCTCGACCGCTCGACCCTGGCCCGTCGGGTCGCCGTGGTGCCGCAGGAAACGCAGCTGGCCTTTGACTATACGGTGCTCGAGATCGTCCTGATGGGCCGGTACCCGCATCTGCGTGCGTTCGAGCTCGAGGGACCGGACGACCTGGAGATCGCGCGGCGCATGCTGGCGGCGACCGACACGGTAACCTTCGAGCAGCGGATGTTCCGAACGCTCAGCGGCGGCGAGAAGCAGCGGGTCGTCATAGCGAGCGCACTGGCGCAGTTCGACACCTCCGCGGACGCCAGAGACCCGGAGCCGGATGAAACCCGAGTGCTGCTGCTCGACGAGCCGACATCGTCGCTCGACCTCGCCTTTCAGCTGGAAACGGCCAACCTGCTGCGCCAGTTGAACCGTGACCGCCGCACCACCGTCGTCATCTGCACACACGACCTGAACTTTGCCGCCGGGCTCTGCCGCGACCTGGTCCTGCTACGTGACGGACACATCGTCGCAACCGGCCCGACCGAAGCGGTGCTGACACCGGACACCATCGGCGCGGTCTATGACGTCGAGGCGGACGTCCGGCGTCATCCCGTCAGTCACCAGGTGACCGTCGTGCCGCTTGCTCGAAGGTGACCGCCGTGGCTGTCTCTGCACTGACCGCGGCCGCCCCCGTCGCCCCGGGTGATCTCCGTCGCCGGGTCCGGCTCGTCCAGTGGGGCTTCGGGGCGCTGGCCGTGCTCGCCTGTCTGACCGCACCACTGGTCGGGTCGACCACGATCAACTTTCGGCAGGTGTTCGACACGACGATTCCGTTCGCCGAGAACGTCGACGCGCAGATCTTCTTCATTCTCCGTCTACCACGCGCGATCGCGGGCACGCTGGTCGGCGCCTCGCTCGCCGCCGCCGGCGTTGTCCTTCAAGCGATGCTCCGTAACCCGCTGGCCACCCCGTTCACGCTCGGGGTGTCGGCCGGAGCGTCGCTCGGTGCGATGCTGGCCATCACGATCGGCCTGCCGTTGGGCATGCTCGGGGTGCTGGGGGGGCCGATCGCCAGCCTCGTCGGGGCACTCGGTGCCATGGCCATCGTCTACTGCCTGGCGACGATGCGACGGCAGGGCCTGTCGACGAACGTGCTGCTGCTGGCCGGCGTCACCCTGAACTCACTGTTCTCGGCGATCATCTTGTTCGTCCAGTTTCTGGCCGATCCCTTACAGACGTTCCAGGCAGTGCGGTGGGTGATGGGCAACCTGGACGTCGGCAGCTATAGCCCCATCCTGTCGGCGATCCCTCTGATGGGCGTCGGGTTCATCGCATTCGCCAGGCTGCCACGCGCGCTGAACCTGCTGACCCTGGGTGCCGACTGGGCGGCGGCGCGGGGGGTTGACGTGCTGCACACGCAGCGGCTGGCGTTTCTGAGCGCGTCGCTGGTGACCGGCGCGGCGGTGGCGCTGGGCGGGCCGATCGGCTTCATCGGCATCATCATCCCGCATCTCGTGCGTCTACTGGTCGGCGCCGACCACCGGCTGGTGTTGCCGGCCTCCGCAGGCCTCGGAGCTGCATTCCTGGTGATGTGCGACGTGGCGGCGCGGACCCTGCTCTCGCCGATGGAGCTGCCGGTGGGCATTGTCACCGCGATGCTGGGCGGCCCCTTCTTTCTCTGGCTGCTGGTGCGCAACCGATGAGAATGACAGCGGGGCTGGCAGCATGTCTGGTCCTCGTCAGCGCGGCGCTTGTCACGCCGCAACAGCGCCCCCAGCGGATTGTCTCCATCGTGCCCTCGCTGACCGAGACCCTGTTCGCGATCGGCGCCGGACCTCAGGTGGTTGGTGTCGGCACCTTCGACACGCTTCCGGCAGAGGTCGCGAACCTGCCGCGTGTCGGCGGGCTGATCGACCCCAACATGGAGCGTATCTTCGCGCTGCGTCCCGATCTCGTCATCCTCTACGGCAACCAGCAGGACCAGATCGAGCAGCTGACCCGGGCGAGCATTCCGGTGTACTCCTATGCGCACGGCGGACTCGCCGACATGCTGTCAGTCATTCGACAACTCGGTGCGCGCACGGGCCATACGACGGAAGCCCAGCGCGTCGCCAGCGCGATCGAGGAGCAGCTCGCTGACGTGCGGGCGCGCACGGCCGGCCGCACGCAGCCCCGAGTGCTCCTCGTCTTCGGGCGCGAGCCTCGCTCGCTCCGAAATATCTACGCCAGCGGCGGAATCGGGTTCCTGCACGACGTGCTGGAGGCGGCCGGCGGGTACAACGTGTTCACCGACGTGCGGCGCGAGTCGGTGCAGCTGACGTCCGAAGCAATTCTCACGGCGGCACCAGACGTCATCATCGAGCTCACCTACGACGACCGGATGACCCCGAACAACCAAGCATCGGAGATCGCGGTCTGGAACCGGCTGCCGGTGATTCCGGCGGTGCGGAACGGCCGCGTGCATCTGCTGCTCGGCAACCAGTTCGTCGTACCGGGTCCCCGTCTGGCCGAGGCGACCGCGGCCATCGCGCGAGCGCTGCATCCCGAAGCCTTCTAGGGCGCGGTCCTGTCTCACGGATGCGGACGCCCGGTTGCAATCGCTACACTTGGCCGGTGTCTGTCAATCCTTCATGCTCGACCGTGGACGATCTCGTCTCCGCGATCACGGACGATCGCGGGCGCGCCCTGCTGCTGCTGACCGACTTCGACGGGACACTGTGCGAGTTCCAGACCGACCCGGCCGCGGTGTTTCTGTCAGACCCGTGCCGGACAGCACTGTCAACGCTGGCGACGCGGCCGAGACTGAGCGTCGGGGTCGTCAGCGGGCGCCGGGCCGCCGACGTGCGGCGACGCACCATGTTGGATGGACCGGTCTACTACGCCGGACTCCACGGCATGGAGATCGACGGACCAGACACCAGGTTCGAGGTCCCGCACCTGGCGGCGCGACGCGACGTATTGGAGGAGCTCGCCCGGTCACTCACAGCGGCGATTTCGCCCCTGCCGGGCGCCTTCCTCGAAAACAAGGAATTATCATGGGCCTTGCACACGCGGGCGGCGTCGGCGGTCGATCGGCAGCAAGCCGAGCGCGCGTTCTGGTCGTTGGCCACGCCTGCGCTCGAAGGGGGGACGCTCCGGCTGCAGCGTGGCGACTGCGTGTTCGAGTTGCTACCAGACATCTCATGGAACAAAGGGGATGCAGTGCGCTGGATCGAGGCCGACGCCACCCGTCGTCTTGGCGCGGCCGTCCGGCCAATTTACCTGGGCGATGACCTGACCGACGAGCATGCGTTCGTCGCCGTGGGCACACGGGGCATCACGGTCGTCGTCGGCCGGCGGCCGTCACAGGCGGGGCGTCGCCTGAAGGACCCGGCGGCCGTAGAGCAACTACTCATTCGGCTCGTCGCGGCCACGAAGGCGAGCTAGCGTCACGCCGGCCTCTGGCCTCTCCCACAGGGAGAGGGAGAAACAGCAGCGACGCCTCCAGCAACCTGCTAGACTCCCGCGATGGCTCTTCGGGACGCGGTGCGCGGGACAATCCGGCACCCGATGCGAGCCTACTACCTACCGATCGCGGCCGCGGTCCTCCTGGGGTCGAGCGCCTTCATGCCCTGGATCGCCATCGGCACCCAGCGGCTTGGGGGAGTGCCGGACATCGCCGGTTTCTGGATCCTCGGCCTCTCGACCCTCGCCGTGGTCTTGGCGGGGCTCAGCATCTCCACCGGAAAGAACTCCCGGCATCCCCTGCTGCTCGTCGGGTTGTTCGCGGGCGGCGTCCTCTTCCTCGCCGAACGGCTCTTGGAGCGCAACGCTTCCCAGCAGGCCTGGGTGGCCGCCCAGGCACGCGCCATTGTCGACGGGGTCGCTGCGTCGCCGACGCCCGAGCCCACCATGGCGACCGGCGCCTATCTAGGAATCGCCGCCGCTACGATCATTGCCCTCTTCGGACTGACCGTGGTCGTCCAGCGCGCCCCGCAAATCTACGCACTAGCCGACGATGATGACGTCTAAACTGGCAGGGCTTCGCGGGTCGGGCCCCGCGCGCCCAGCGACCGCCGGCCAGGCACTCGTACCAATCGGACTGCTGATCGGACTGCTGGCCACCTCGGTCTACCTTTTTGGAGACGGATCATCGAGCGGACCCAACCAGATCGCCCTCGTCCTCGCGGCGGCCGCCGCCGCCCTCATAGGACTCCGCAATGGGCACTCGTGGCAGGCGATCGAAAGGGGCATCAGCCAGGGCATCTCGGTCTCGATGAGCGCCCTGCTGATCTTGCTGGTGGTGGGCGCGCTGATCGGCACCTGGATCCTGGCTGGCGTGGTGCCCACCATGATCTACTACGGGCTCTCGATTCTGTCCCCCTCCGTCTTCTACGCGGGCGCATGTCTCATCTGCGCCCTGGTGTCGCTGGCGACCGGCAGCTCGTGGACCACCGCGGGCACCATCGGCATCGCGCTGATTGGTATCGCCACGGCGCAGGGGCTCAACCTCGGGCTCGCGGCCGGCGCCATCATCTCGGGCGCCTACTTCGGCGACAAGATGTCGGCACTGTCCGACACGACGAACCTGGCCCCAGCGGTGGCCGGCACAGACCTGTTCGCCCACATCCGGCACATGGTCTGGACGACAGGGCCCAGCATGGCGTTCGCGCTGGTGCTCTTCACCGCCGCCGGGTTCGTGGCCCAGACCCCCGACGCGACGCAGGACCTGGCCGTCTTTCTCGACGCGCTCGAACGGGAGTTCGCGATCGGGCCGCACCTGCTCATCCCCGTCGTGCTCGTGGTGGTGCTCGTCGTCCGCCGGGTGCCGGCGTTTCCGGCGCTCCTCATTGGCGCCCTGACGGGCGCACTCTTCGCGGTACTCTTTCAGAGCGAGACGGTGGTGACATTCGTGGATGACCCCGGACTAGCGCGCCCACTGGCGCTCGTCAAGGGCTGCTGGATCGCACTGTTCGACGGGTTCACGCTCGATTCCGGAAACCCGGCGCTCGACGACCTCCTCAGCCGCGGCGGCATGGCCAGTATGCTGATGACAGTGTGGCTCATCATGACGGCGATGATGTTCGGCGCGGTCATGGAGACCACGGGGCAGCTGCAGGCAATCGCCGGGAAGATCCTGGGCTTGGTCCACGGCACCGGCAGCCTCATCACGGCCACACTACTGACGGCGTTCGGCACCAACGTCCTGGCATCCGATCAGTACATCTCAATCGTCCTGCCCGGCCGGATGTTCCGAGCGGAATTCGCGCGACGGCGTCTCGACCCGAAGAATCTGTCACGGACGCTGGAGGACGGAGGCACCGTCACGTCAGTGCTGGTCCCCTGGAACACCTGCGGCGCCTACATGGCCGGCACGCTCGGTGTCACCACCCTGACCTACGCCCCGTTCTGCTTCTTCAACCTCATCAACCCGCTCGTGGCCGCCCTCTACGGCTGGACCAACGTCTCGATTGCGAAGCTCCCGGCCAGCGCGAGCGAGGCTCCGCCTCCTTAGCGCGAGCCGAGCTGTTCTCACAGCCACGCTACGCGGAACTTCATCACGAACTGCTAACAGCGCGGTCGGGAAGAAGACCCGGGTCGCCGCGTGACCAGCGGCGGACTGCCCGGGTTCCAAGCATGCGGGCACAGATTCGCTCCCTGCGGGTCACCGCTATCGATGGGAGGTTCGTGAGATACTGACGGGTCCTCGGACTCGGTAGTGCCCTAGCTGCCCGTGGTGACAGTCCCGCGTTACATCGAGAGTCGTCACAGGCAATGCCGTGTCCGGCCGGAGCAAGGAGCGACGAGGGATACAGCGCCGCTCGAATGCAGCGGGACTGTCACCACGGGCTGCTAAGCCCTCACTCCGGTCTTCTTGCCTTTCGGTAACCGGTGCTCTGCTCGGGGCAGGCACAGGGAGAGGGACGTTCTCGGCACCCTGATACATGGCAATCAGCGCACGGACACGTCAGGCGGGAATGGCCTTCATCCTCGTCACGCTGTTCATCGACATCCTCGGGATCGGCATCATCGTTCCAATTCTGCCCGGACTCATCAAGGAGCTCGTGGGTGGCGATCCTGCGCAGGCTGCCGTCTACTATGGCGTCATCATCTCCACCTACGCAACGATGCAGTTCCTGTTTGCGCCGGTGCTCGGAGCGCTATCGGATCGCTTTGGACGGCGCCCGGTCATCCTCGTGTCGCTCTTCGGCTTGGGTACCGACTACCTCATCCAGGGCTGGGCGCCTAGCATCGGCTGGTTGTTCCTGGGCCGCATCATTGCCGGCATCATGGGAGCCAGCATTACCACCGCCAACGCGTACATCGCCGACGTGTCCGCGCCGGAGACCCGGGCCAGGAACTACGGCTTCGTCGGCGCCGCCTTCGGCCTGGGTTTCATCTTCGGACCGGTGCTGGGCGGGCTGCTGAGCGGCATCAGCCTAAGGCTGCCTTTCTTTGTCGCGGCCGGGCTGGCACTGGTCAATTGGTTGTACGGGTTCTTCGTCCTGCCTGAGTCGCTCTCGCCAGACCATCGCAGCACCGTCTCCTGGCGGAAGATGAACCCGCTGGTCAGTCTGCGCCGGCTGGGCACCTATCCGCTCGTCTCCGGGCTGGCAGCCGCGTTTCTTTTTGCGTCGATGGCGCAGCGCGGGCTCGAGAACGTGTGGGTCCTGCACACCGGGTTTCGATACGGATGGGACGAATTGACCAACGGGCTGACATTGGGGCTGGTCGGGGTGATGGCGGTGCTGGTCCAGGGGTTGCTGATCAAGCCGATCGTTGGGCGGATCGGCGAACGCCGGACGATCACGTTGGGCCTGACGGTGTCGGCGCTGGCGTTTCTGGCCTACGGTCTTGCCAGCCAGGGCTGGATGGTGCCGATCATCATCGTTTCCGGCGCGCTGGCGGGTATTGCGATTCCGGCAATCCAGGGGCTGGTGGCGGGCACGGTACTCCCCACCGAGCAGGGAAAGATCCAGGGTGCGTTCACGTCGCTGACCAGCCTGACCGCCATCTTCTCGCCGCTCATCTTCACATCGGGGCTGTTCAGTTTCTTCACGTCGACCGCCGCGCCGATCATCCTGCCAGGCGCTCCGTTCTTCCTCGGATCGCTACTGTTCCTCGTCTCGCTGAGCCGAGTCTTGCGTCTGTTCCACCAGCTTCCGGAGACGCCCGGAGCCTAGCAGCCTTTGGTGAAGGTCCCCAGCTGCATTCTTTGTGACATTATTTGCCGTTCTTTCTAGGCGAAAATTGTCAGTCCAGCAACTCTATTCAATGTTCAATGCTATTTGAATCTCACTGATATCATGTAACTTGCTGTATATATACTATTTATATACAACATCAGATCTTGGCATGTGGTTTGCTTTAAAAGTGGTCATGAATACAAAACGACACCGCGGTGAGGGCATCACATCTTGCTGAGCTGATTCGGCCACGAGGAGACGGACCATGCGAACCAACCAGAAAGGTTTCACCCTCATCGAGTTGCTCATCGTCGTCGCCATCATCGGCATCATCGCGGCCATCTCCGTACCGGGCCTGCTGCGGGCGCGCATGGCGGGCAACGAGGCCTCCGCGATCGGGTCGCTGCGCGCCATCAACTCGGCCCAGTCAACCTACGCGGCCAGCTGCGGCAGCGGGTTCTACGCGCCCAGCCTGCTCTCGCTCGGCACCCCCCCGACGGTGGGTGGCGGCGACGGCTTCATCGGAACCGACCTGGCCACGGACCCGTCGATCAAGAGCAGCTACACGATGACGATGACTGGCGGCGCAGTCGGGGCCGGGGCTCCGGCGTCCTGTAACGGCGTCGCCGCGGGCGCGACCGTCTCGACCTACTACGTGAGCGCGTCCCCGACCGCGGGCGGCGGCGTCCGCTTCTTCGGGACCAATCAGGGCGGCACGATCTACACCTCCACGGCGGCCGTCGCCGTGACCCAGAATGGTGCCCCCGCCGGCGCCAACCCGCTCCAGTAACCGAGCGGCACAATGCCCGGGTCGGAAACAGCCACGGGATGCCCGCCGGACGCGGGTATCCCGTTTTTTTGTGTACTGATCCCGTTCGTCATGACGGTGAGGCACGGGGGGCCGTGGAGATCGACACCGCGCACGACCCCCGCAAGGCGCGACGACCGAGCACATCGGGCCATGATCGAGGGAGGCGCCATCCGCCTTCGCCGAGGCTGTGGCAAGTACAAGCCGCCGCCAGTCGGGATGTGCCGCCGGCCTATTGCCACCGTCATGACGACGGGACCAGCAGTCGGGTAACATCAACGACTCGGCATGCACGGCTCGACGCTCACCAACCGACAGATTCTCGCGTTCTGGCTGCCCCTCGCCGGCACCTGGCTCATGATGGCCGTCGAGGGCCCGTACCTCGCCGCGATCATCGCGCGCCTCGATCGACCGACCGAAAACCTCGCGGCCTTCGGTGTCGCCTTCGCATTCGCCATCATCATCGAAGCGCCGATCATCATGCTGATGGCTGCGGCGACTGCGCTCGTCCGAAATCGGCACAGCTACCTCGCCCTGCGCCGCTTCGCCTACGCTCTCAGCGTGATCCTGACCGGCGTTCAAGCGCTTACAGTCTTGCCTCCGGTCTTCGCCTGGATTGCCGACGGGGTCGGCCTGCCACCCGAGGTCGCGCGCCTGACCCACCAGGGTCTCACCATCATGCTCCCGTGGTCCGTCGCAATTGGGTACCGCCGGTTCAGGCAGGGCCTGCTGATCAGGCACAACCTGACGCGCCGCGTTGCCTATGGAACAGCGCTGCGTCTACTCACCATGTCAATCGTGGCGCTGGTGGCCGCGCGAGTCCCTGCTCTCCAGGGTGTACATGTCGGCGCGGCGGCGCTGGCCAGTGGGGTGGTCGTCGAGGCAGTAGCGAGTCGCTGGATGACCCGTGATGTCGTCTCGATGCTGCTCGACGGGCACAGGGACCGGACGATCGCAACCCCGCTGACCCAGAGGGCTATCGCCAGCTTCTACCTACCGTTGGCTCTGACGTCGGTGCTCGCGATGGCAATCCAGCCGATGATTACGTTCTTTATGGGACAGAGCCGGTTTCCACTCGAGTCACTGGCTGTGCTGCCGGTCATCCACGGGCTGACCTTCATATTCAGAGCGCTTGGTGTCTCGTTTCAGGAGGTCGGGATCGCCCTGCTCGGCGACCAGTGGCAGCACTATCGGCAGATCCGGAACTTCGCGTGCGGACTGGCCGTGACCGCCACGACCGGACTCGGGCTCATCGCCTATACCCCGCTGGCGTCCATCTGGTTCCAGGACATCTCCGGGCTGCCCCCCGAGCTCTCAGCGTTTGCGTTCCTGCCGGCGCAGATCCTGACGCTGCTCCCGGCCGGCTCGGTGTTAATGGCGTTCCAGCGCGCTGTGCTGGTGCACGCACGCGAGACGACATCGATCACATGGGCGTCGGCCGCGGAGGTCGTCACGGTCATCGCCGTGCTCGCCGTCACGATCCACGCGCTGGCGTGGGTCGGCGCAGTGGCTGCCGCGACCGCCATCCTGCTCGGGCGGGTCGTTGGCAATCTCTGGCTGACCGCACCAGCCATCGCCGCGGCGCGGGACCACACAGCGTCCCGCCCCCGCACCAGCGCGTCGGCCCCTGCCGGCTAGCAGGCTGCCGGAACGCGCAGCGGCCTGACCTCAAGCACGGCGTCCTAGTCCGTGTATGCCCTCTTGAGACGTACCGGCGCCTGGCGGCGCACCCGCTGATTCACCAGCTCGACGAACACCGAGAACGCCATCGCGAAATACAGATAGGCCTTCGGGACCTCCTGGTGGAACGCCTCCGCCACCAGAGAGAAACCAACCAACAACAGAAAGCTCAGCGCAAGAATCTTGACCGTCGGCCGCTCGTTCACAAATGCGCTGATCGCTTCGGCCGAGAGCAGCATCACCCCGACCGCGATGACGATCGCGGTAATCATCACCCCGATCTGCTCCTCCATGCCGACCGCGGTGATGACCGAGTCGAGCAAGAACACGATGTCGAGAGCCAGAATTTGCAGGAGGACACTGGCGAACGACGCGGTGACCTGGGCCGATCTGTGGCCCTCGTCGCCTTCCAAGCTCTCGTGGATTTCGTAGGTGGATTTCGCGAGCAGGAACAAGCCGCCGATCAGTAAGGTGAGATCCCGACCTGAAAAGTCATATCCCGCCACCGCGAACAACGGCTCCCTCAGCCCGATTATCCAGGAGATCGACAGCAGTGAGCATCGCGAGCAGCAGACCGAGACGCCGCGCCGGACGTTGCTGCCGCGCCGGCAGCTTGGCGGACAGAATCGAGATAACAATGACGTTGTCCACGCCCAGGACGATCTCGAGCACGGTGAGGGTAGCCAGGGCGATCCAGATCTCGAGGTTGAGCATCCACTCCATGCGTGGGACCTCCGACCGACAGGAACCGTGGAAGGAAACGAGGGAATCGTGGCTATGGACGATCGATCCGAATGGCATAGTCTGGCCAGCACGACTCACCGTCCTGAGCCTGAGCGGACCACGGGTCGACCAGAGCGCCGGCCAAAGTCACATCGTCGAACGCCCGGCTTGAACCGCCACGGGACGGCGCGGGCGCCCCGGCGAGCGGATTCAGAATCCGGTCGATCTGATCCTGGACGTCCTCGAGATGCAGGCGCGTTGGTCGATCCGACACCTGCGCCAGAGCCGAGGCGATGGAGCGGTCCAGGGCACGCAGCTCGCCGCGGAGAAACGGCCGTGCATCGTCCTCGGCCGGTGAGCGACCATTTAGCCGGTCGTCGATCAAGTCTAGATAGGTCCGCTGCACGTTGCGACGATAGGCATCGATTTCCACCACCATATCGGCCAGCTCGCGCCACAGACCGCCCCGCAGATCGGCAAGAAAGTCAGTTGGCGCATAGGCCCCGCTGCCATCTATCGCTTCTTGCTCGACGAGCCGCGTGAGCCGGTCGCCACCCATCAGGGTCCGAAGCACTCGTGCCTGGCTGGTCCGGATCCGGTCCAGCACCCCCACGGGCTCGATCCGCCGAAGAATCTCCTCGTCGACCAGGAACATCGGCGTCGTGAACGCGTTGTCGTTCAGGAATGCGACTGCCCCGGCCTGGATCTCACGCGGGATTGTCGTAAACCGAACACCGTCCTGTCCGAAGTGCTTCTGCTGCGAGGTGACGCCGCCAACCACGGCGGCGACGTGGTTCATCTCGGTCGCCCACTGACCGACCAGGCGCCCGTACAGCTCTGCCAGGTCGTCATAGGGATCCCCCGGCGCGGTGGTCGCGTCGAGCAGCATCGCCGCCACGCGCTCGAGGTTCTTCAGTCCCAGCGCCGTCGATTGCACGGCGTCCGCGTCGCCGACCGCCTCGGTCAACTGGCCAGAGTCGGCATTCTGCGAGCCCGGTGTCGAGAAGCGATACCACGCAGTCTCGTCCTGTTGACGCGACCACTCGTCGAGGGTCGCCTTCTCGGCGTCGGCGCTGGCAGCGCCAGGAATAGGCGTGTAACCCCACTTCGTCGCCCACGTGTCATAGGGCCCGATCTTTGGAATCAGATCCTCGACCGCAATGCCATCCTCGGGCTGCGCCACGTAGTTAAACCGCGCATAGTCCATGAGTGTGGGTGTGTGGCTCATCGTCTTGACCCACTCCGGGTCGCGGACCTTCTCTGGAGGGTAGAGCGAACTGGCCTTCATATTGTGTTGAAACCCAAGAGTGTGACCCACTTCATGGGTCAAGACGTAGGCCAGCAGGTCGCCCATCAAATCGTCCGGCAACGGCAGCGTCTGAGCCCGCGGATCGAGCGGCCCCACCTGCACGAAGTACCAATCGCGTAGCAGGTTCATGACGTTGTGGTGGAACTGGATATCGGTCTCGAGGATCTCACCGGTGCGCGGGTCGTGAACGTGGGGTCCGGACGCGTTCTCAGTGGTCGACGGCAGCCAGCGGATGACCGAGTATCGGGCGTCCTCTGGACTCCAATCTGGATCGTCCTCCGGCGAGGGGGCTTCTCTCGCGACCACGGCATTGCTGAATCCGGCCGCCTCGAACGCCGGCTGCCATGCCTCGACCCCTTGCTTCATGTAGGGCACCCACTTGGTCGGCGTGGCCGGGTCGATCCAGTAGGTGATCGGCGTCACCGGGTCAGAGACAGCAGCGTCCGGGTCCTGCTTCTCGAGCCGCCACCGTGTGATGAAGCGGCGGTTCGGCGACCGGTGCTCGTCCCGGCTGTAGTCAATCTGTCGGACCGAGAAGTACCCGACCCGCTCGTCGAAGAGCCGGGGCTGCATCGGATCCTCTGGCAGCTTCACCATGCTGTAGTGCAGCACGACGGTC
>Ga0302123_10000296_pt1 | contig 41150 bp, 37 predicted proteins | sample CB21_321_MG_FD_203109 | JGI IMG/M metagenome (GOLD analysis project Ga0302123, IMG submission 203109) | Marine microbial communities from Western Arctic Ocean, Canada - CB21_32.1 | ecosystem: Environmental > Aquatic > Marine > Oceanic | place: Canada: Western Arctic Ocean | collected 2017-09-28 | reverse complement strand
TTGCGCTTCCTCAAGGAAGGCAACAAGGTGAAAGCGGTCGTGTTCTTCCGTGGGCGTGAAATTACGCACTCGGACCTTGGCCACAAACTCCTGTCAGCTCTTGCAAAAGACGTGGAAGACTTCGGGGAACTCGAAGGCCGGCCACGGCTCGAAGGCCGACAGATGCATGTCATCATCGGTCCTCGCAAGACGAAGAAGAAAGAAACGGCTCCGGCCGCGCCACAGACGCAAGCTACCGCATCGTAGGCGATAATTCTCCGGAATAGGCGTACCATGCATTGCGGCTCGCGTGCCTGGTGGTAGTGTGTCCGCATGACTTCTCGCGCCAAAGTGGCTCCAGGTCTGGGAGAATGTTCTTCCCCCTTGCGGAATGCTGGGGGCGGAAGGATTCACGATGAGCCACGTCAAGGCGGCAGTGCTGGTTGAGTACGAGAAGCCGCTTGAGTTCCGAGAGTATCCGAAAATCGAAAGCGTCGCACCGGGCGAGGCGCTCGTCCGCGTGGACCTGGCCGGTATCTGCGGCACCGACGTTCACCTCTGGAAGGGACAGCTCCCGATCCCGCTTCCCGTCATTCTGGGTCACGAAGCAGCCGGACGCATTGAAGCGCTAGGCGACGGCCTCACTGAAGACTGGCGCGGGTATCCAGTAGCGGTCGGCGATCGCGTCACCTGGGCCAGTTCGGTGATTTGCGGCTCCTGCTACTACTGCCGCCAGAAGAACCAACCGACGCGCTGCGTCGCCCGCAAGGCCTACGGGATCTCCTACTGCGCGGACGATGCTCCGCATCTGCGCGGCGGCTATGCGGAGTCTATTCTCCTGCGGGCCGGCACGGCATTGTTCCGTATCCCCGACTCAGTCCCGACCGAATCGGTCGTAGGAGCCGGCTGTGCTTTGGTCACGGCAATCCACGGGATTGAACGAACGTCGATCACTTGGGGCGACACCGTTGTGATTCAAGGGACAGGACCGGTCGGTCTGGCGGCGCTTGCGATCGCCAAGGAGTCCGGCGCTTCGAAAGTAGTCGCCATCGGCGGACCGAAGCATCGGCTTGAGCTCGCGCGTGAGTTCGGAGCGGACGCGGTCGTCGATATGGAACAGGCGACCACACCGGAAGAGCGGCTCAAGCAGACGCTTGATGCCGTTGGACCTTATGGCGCCGATGTTGTGATCGAGTGTGTCGGACACCCGGCCGTGGTCAACGAAGGCATGGAGCTTTGCCGTGACGGCGGCAAACTACTTGTACTGGGGCAGTACGCCGACGCGGGCACGATTGACTTCCGTCCGCATACGATCACGCGGAAGCAGTTGCAATTGATCGGATCGTGGGGGTTTGAGCCGCGGCACGTTGATGCCGGATTGAATCTATTGGAGCGAAGCGGCTGGAAAGAGTTGTTCGCCGGAGAGATCACTCACCGTTTTCCGCTCGCGGAGGCGAACGAAGCGCTCGAAACAGTACGCGAGTGGCGGTCGGGGAAAACCGTCATTGAACCCTAGAGCTTGTTTCATGCGTCCGATAAGTTGGGCCGGATGCCGGCCGTTCACTTCATGAGAAAGCTTGCTTCAATCGTTCTCCTAGCCCTAGGATTCCTGGGGGCTCTCAACGCACAGACTCTTCAGTTCGCGGACTTGGGTGACTGCGTACTCGAGAACAGATCAGTCATCAAGAACTGCCAGATCGAGTACCGAACCTTTGGTTCATTGAACGCGGATCGCTCGAACGCCGTCTTGTTCACGAGTTGGTTTTCGGGGAACACCGAAGGGCTGAAGGGGCACATCGGCCCAGGAGCTTTGATCGATTCGGCAGAACATTTTGTAATTGCGGTCGGAGCCTTCGGCAACGGTGTATCGTCGTCACCGTCAACCAGCCGGTCACAGCCCGGCGATGCATTCCCAGAATTCACGATCGGTGACATGGTCAAGGCACAGTACCGCCTTCTCACAGAGGTCTTGCACATCAGACGGCTGCGAGCGGTCGTGGGCATCTCGATGGGCGGCATGCAGGCCTTCCAGTGGGCGGCGGCCTACCCACGGTTTGTGGATCGTGTGGTACCGATTGCGGGCTCCCCAAAACTGGGGGCCTACGACGCGTTGCTCTGGCAATCGGAGTTGAATGCCATCGAGAGAGCGTTGGCGACGCACCCCGACTCCCGGCGTGCCCGCGCCATGGCGATGAGCGCCGCGGCGGAACTGCACGAGTTGGCGCTGCGAACACCGGCGGCGTTCAACGTGGCCAACAAAGCTGAAAATGTCGACGCACTGATCCGCACAAAGTCAGCGGACTTGGTTCTCAGCATGGACCCACTCGATTGGGCGAGCCAATTACGGGCGATGCTCAGCCATGACATCTATCCCCCATTCGGAGGTTCGTTGCAGCGCGCGGCCCAAGTTGCCACCGGCAAACTGCTCGTGGTCGTTTCCAGCCAGGACCACATGGTGACGCCTGGACCAGCGCTTGCCTTCGCCCAGGCGGCCAACGCGGAAACCCTTATCATCGAGGGCGACTGCGGCCATCTTCTCTTTGAATGCGACAACGGAAAGGTGATGGCGAAGGTACGTGAGTTTCTCGCGCCGGAGCCAACGTCACCCCAGCCGGCGGGCAATCGAGTTGTAGACCCACGCAAATAGGAAGCCTGCGAAGGCGCCATCCACGAGTCCATAGACCGTGCCGATGACGACGCTACCGATCGTCCGAGCATGCTCAAAGCCCGGATACACCGAGCTAATCGAAGACAGATACTCGGCGCCGTAGGCGGGGTTAATCAGATTCATGCACCCGATAAGACAGGTGCTGCCCCCGAGAAACAGGCCCGCCGTCAGGGCGAAGGCTTTCCCTGAAATCTGCATCCGCTGACTACTGATCCTTCGGACCGGCCCAGGTGGCGGTCGCAATAGCGAAGTACTTATTCACAAATGGAGGCTCTTTGCGCGAGCCGTACCAGATACGCCACGTACCGTCGGGCAAACGCATTACCGACTGGCTGCTGTTGTAGTAGGCCTCCCAAGGCAAGTTAGGATCGGGGCGCAGCACGGGGTTGTTCGGGTTCTTGCGCCAGTGAATCCCGTCCTCACTGACCGCAAAGCCGATACCGGTCTTGTCTGCGTCGGGCGCTTCGATCCAGTAGCTGGCGTACCAGAGTAGATAGAGGCTGTCGTGCTTCACGACCGTCGGGTAGAACAGGCGACGGTGCTCCCAATTCTGCTCGACTTTGAGGACCGGTTCGGGCGTCACATCCCAGATCTTGCCATCGCGGCTCGATGCGTGGCGAATCGTCCAAGACGGTACGCCGACGTCGGTGTACCACATGCGATAGATGGGACCATCCTTGATGACGGTCGGCGCATAGACGTTATCGAGCAGCGGTTCCGAAGGTTCCGACCACGTGATGCCGTCGCCGCTGACCGAATCGTGGAGGCTATGAATGCCGTCAGCGAAGTCGACACGCGTGAACCACATCCGAAGCTTGCCGTCCTCGCGAATCGGAGTACCGTCCGTTTCACGTAGGATCGTGGGCGTGACGATGGATTCCGCGCCCCCGAATGAGTAGACCGGATTTTCAGTGGACTTCTCGAATCGAACACCATCTGAACTGGTAGCAAGTCCCACGCGGAACACGCGCCCCGCGACCGTTCCGCGCGAACCGGGATACCAAAGTTGGTAGGAACTATCCTCCCGCACAACGGTCGGGGCGAAAACGTGCATGTCGTCGAAAGCCCCCTCCGGGCCGAGAGCGATAACGGGCGCGTCTCTGTGCTTTTGCCAATCCTGCGGACCAAGCCAGGCTTCGATAGAGTTCGATTCGGCCGGGGCGGCGGGTTGGGGCGTGGAGCCGCCAAAGAACCAGACAGCGCCGATGGCGATTGCAATGAGAACTTTGAGAAGGCTGGTTATCCGCACGTCGTTATCCGTTCTCTGTACAAGACAACGTTAGTGTCTCAATTTTTCGGTGCGCCCGCGAGTGGAACTCCTTTCCAAAACCCAATTTATTCTCCAAAGCATCCTGATCTAGCTACCAGCGATGCCATAGAATGGCCCGCCGCTACGAGTATGCGACGCTGAGGCGTGGACAATGAGTCTCTTTATCGGCTGACGTCGATTGCGCGTCCGCTTGAACCCATATACCCGACCAACAAGGCGGTCCTGCTGCTGATGCCGGCGGCGGGCATCTTGGCGGCCACGATTGCTGTGCTGCGGGGCGGGAGCACCCTCGATATCTTCTCAGTGGGGCTCTCAGCGGTGGGTGCGGTATTCGGCGCGTGGGCCCTTGGCCGCGAGTTGGCGCCGGACTACAATGCAGCGGCATTCATCGGCATGGCATTGGCGTTTGTCGTGGCCCTCGTTGTTCCATCGCCTAGCTTGCTACTAGTCTTCCTGACGCTCTTTCTGGTTCGCATCGTCAATCGGACCGTGGGCCTGCCAGCGCAAGTCTCGGACTCGGTCGCCGTGACGCTGCTGGTGGCCTGGGCTGTCTATAGCCTGGAGAACCCGCTGCTCGGCTTGGTTGCGGGCGCGGCGTTCGGGCTCGATGCCTTGCTAGCCAATCCACAACGGCGTCAGCTTGGATTCGCGGCGGTGTGCCTCGTCGTATCGACGGGTTGGATAGGGCAGCACGGAGTCGTCATCACGCATACAACCACCCTCACAGTCCTGACCAAGTGGTTGGTCGCTATTGTGAGCGTTGGGTTCTTCGTGGCAGTTTTCCGCACATCGGCACCGCGATCGGCCAGCGACGCTACGGGCGAGTTGCTCACCCGGCAACGCGTGCAAGCCGGGATGCTGATCGGCTGGCTGGTAGCCGTGCTGTCACTGGGCTCAGGGGTCTACACAGCAGGATTCGTGTGGGCAGCTATTGCAGGTGTTCCATTAGGGAGATGGAGATGAATCGGTCAATCACATTACTCGCGATTCGGCTGACCGCGGCGTTCCTGTTGCTCAGTCAAGTCGTCTCGGCGCAAGACGCGGACGGCGGCGGGCTCCCGCTCTGGAAAGTGACCGGAGAGAACAGTACGACCTACTTGTTCGGTTCGATCCACTTTGCGCGCGAAGACATGTATCCGCTCGACCCGGCGGTAACGACGGCTTTCGATGAGTCCGATACGTTGGTGGTCGAGATCGATATCGCCAAGATCGACCCCGCCGAAATGCAGAAACTCGTGATGAGCGAGGGCACTTACGGCGAGGGAGAAAGTCTGAGCGTCCAACTCTCCGAGGATGAGCTGAATCAACTTAAGTCGTTCACCGCCGAGCGCAGCTTTCCCTTCCCCCTGTTCGACCGCTTCAAACCTTGGCTGGCCGCGATGATGGTTACGATTCTCGAAGTGCAACGGCTTGGATTCAAGACCGACCTCGGCATCGACATGCACTTCCTCAAACAGGCACACGAGATCGAGAAGCCGGTCCATGCGTTGGAGTCCGTTGATTTTCAGATTACGCTGCTCTCCGGGTTTTCTGATGAGATGCAAAGGCTCTTCCTGACGCAGACAATCGAACAGACAGCAGAGATCCCTGAGATGATCGATGAGTTAGTCACTGTGTGGAAGAGCGGCGACACGGATGCACTGGATCGGCTGCTCGTTCAGCCACAGAGAGACGACGAACGCATGGCGCCGCTCTTCGAAAAGCTGTTGCGGGACCGAAACTTCACCATGGCCGACAAAGTCAAGGGATTGATGACGTCGGGCGGTACGTGGTTCGTCGTGGTCGGTGCCGGTCACATGATTGGTGAGGATGGGCTTGTCGACTTGTTCGAGCGTGACGAAAGCTTCAGCGTCACCCAGGTGGCCGCGCAGGCGGTGGTATCACGCTGAGAGATCCTCGTACACCTTCATCAGCTTCGGCTTGGTTTCCACGCCGATTCCCGGCGTTTCGGAAGGCCGGACATGGCCATCCTCAATAGGGATGTCATCCGCGAACCCACCGAACGGCTCAAAAACGCCAGGGTACGATTCTGCTCCCCCCAGCCCCAGGCCCGCCGCAATGTGCAACGCGAACTGATGGCCACCGTGTGGGATGCAGCGTCTCGCCGACCAGCCGTTCTCGCCGATCATCTCGAGCGTCCGCAGATACTCGACAAGCCCGTAGCTGAGCGCAGGGTCCATCTGGAGGTAATCCCGGTCGCTTGTCATTCCTCCATAACGAATGAGATTGCGGGCATCCTGCATCGAGAAGAGATTCTCTCCCGTCGCGATCGGCGTGGCGGAAACATGGCCCACCTCGCGGTTCAAATCGAAGTCAAGCGGATTCCCCGGCTCCTCGTACCACTTGAGGCCATACGGATCGAGCGCCTTGGCGTACGCGGTCGCCGTCGCAAGGTCGAACCGGCCGTTCGCGTCAACCGCCAGATTGCGGCCTGAAGGCACAAGCTTGAGAACGGCTTCAATCCGCTTCAGATCCTCGTCGAGAGGCGCGCCGCCGATCTTGATCTTGACGGTGTCGTAACCCAAGTCGAGATAGCGGCGCATTTCGTCCTGTAATACGGACACATCCTTGCCCGGATAGTAGTAGCCACCGGCCGCATAGACCGACACAGCCGCATCCATCTTGCCCTTGTTAAAGCGATCGGCAAGCAACTGATACAGCGGTTTGCCCTCGACCTTGGCCGCCAGATCCCAGAACGCCATGTCGAGCACGCCCACGCCCACGGAGCGCTCACCATGCCCGCCGGGCTTCTCGTTCGACATCATGACCCGCCAGGCCTTGAAGGGATCGAAGTTCGTTCCCTCGTCGTCGAGTAGGTCTTCCGGCGCCGCTCGCATCAGGCGAGGGATCAGCCTGTCACCGATGATGCCGCTTTGTGAGTAGCGGCCGTTGGAGTTAAAACCATACCCAACCACCGGTCGGCCGTCTCTGACAACGTCGGTGATGATTACCGCCGCCGAGACGGTCATCTCGCTGAAGGAGATGTACGCGTTACTGATTGCGGAACGAATGGAAACCGGACGTTCTCGGATCTCTACGATCTTCAATATCTCTTCTCACTTTGAAGGAAGCACACACCGCCCGGCGGATTTCCCTGCCGAGGGCACGCGTACGGGGGTGACGGTAACAGCGCCCGCTGCCGTCTTTGTCGCGGACTACGGGTCTAGTCGAGTTCGCCTTCTTCGGCGAGCATCTCGACAGCAGCCTCGAAGGCGGCTAGCGTCACATCGATATCCTGGCCATTGTGCACGCCGGACACAACGCCGCCGGGCCAACTGGTGAAGTCCACGCCACCGCAGATCATCGCCAGCCGCACCTTCTGACCGAGTTCGGCGCGCATGCCCTTTGTCAGCACTTTCCATGGCACCTTGCCGCTGTAGATGTCCTCTCGCGAAAGAGGTTTCCGCTCGGGGTTCGTGAAGACATGCACACCCGAGAAGTCGCCATAAGCGAACCACGGAGCGCCGTGCTTCTTGAGAATCTCATCGATGCCATCGCGGATCGATTCCGCCGTCTTGTTGGCGCGGTCGATGTAGTCCTCGTTCTTGAGGAGCTTCAAGGTCTCGATGCCCGCGGCGGCGGCGATGGGATAGCCATTAAAGGTCCCTTGGTGGGGGATGCGCGGCGGCGTGACGCCGTCGTCGGTCTGGACGAACTGCAACAGATCGAGAATGTCCGCACGTCCAACGACAGCCGCGCCTGGATATCCGCCCGCAACAACCTTCGCGAGGCTCGTGAGGTCGGGCATGATCTTGTAGTAAGCCTGTGCTCCGCCGGGTGAGACGCGGAAACCCGTAACCACTTCGTCGAAAATCAGGATGACGCCCTGCTCGGCGGTCAGCGCGCGCAGTTGCCGCAGAAACTCTACGTTGGTCGGCACATGCCCGAAACCCGAGCCGGTGGGCTCAAGGATGACGGCCGCCACGTCGTCGCGGCTCGACAGCACCGATTTCACCGCTTCGATGTCATTGGGTGGAACGATGAGCACTTCATCGACCACCGACTTCGGTATCCCTTCCGGTTCGTTTACTTCCGGCGGCGGCGCGGTGAACGCCACGTGATCATGCCAGCCGTGAAAGTGCCCGCCGAAACGCAGGAACTTTGACTTGCCCGTGAACGCGCGCGACAGCCGCAACGCCATGTGCGTCGCCTCGGTTCCCGAGGAAACGAAGCGAACCTTTTCAGCGCAGGGAACCATCTCCTTGATGAGTTCCGCCCACTCCAACTCCAGCTCGTGCTGCGCGCCATAGTGGGTGCCGCGCGGCGCTTGCCGCACAACAGCCTCGACAACCGCCGGATGCGCGTGGCCGAGAATCAGCGAACCATGTCCACCGAAGTAATCGACGTATTCATTCCCATCGATGTCCCACTTGCGCGACCCCTGCGCCCGGTCTACATAGAGCGGGTGGGGTTTGATGTAACGACCGACATGGGTCACTCCGTCGGGAAACGTCTTCAGCGCGCGGCGATGGGCTTCCGCGGACTTCGGCGTTTTCTTGACGTAGGCTTCTCGGATCTTGGAAACTGCATCGGCTTTGACGACCATGGTGCACTCAGGATAGCGAAAAGATTCGCCGGAGAAAACCGCACACCGCCCTGAATCGGCCCACTAGCGCAACGAACAGCGTAATCGATGGCCGCCATACTGCCGATAGCCAAATGAGAGCCTCCGCTATGGCGCGCCGCACTCCCGGCGCACGCAACAGGACTTCCCCTTGAGCACGAACACAGAGATCCGATTTCCCGAAGGATTGCCCGGTTTTGAAAGCTGCGGGCGGTTCGTCTTAACCCACTCGGATGAGTACGCTCCGATCCATTTCCTGCAAGCCGTAACCGATGGTGATGTGAGCCTGCCGGTTCTACCGATTCAAGCCGTCGACTCGGACTATCGCCTGATGCTGTCCGATCGCGATCGAGAGGTTCTGGAGTTGAATGAGGACGCCCAACTCGGAGAGGACATCGTGTGCCTCGTCGTGCTTGTGCTCTCCGGTGGTGACAAACCGCCGGCTTGCAACCTGATGGCGCTGCACGGCGAGTCCTGAGGCACTGATATCAAGACTATTGAGAAGGCTCATACGTTATCCGTTACGCCCTTCCTGGATCGCCGATCGCACTGCACCAATGTTTCCGCGCACCAGCATCGCCGCCAGATCGAAACGCATCGTCGATTCGCCAAGCATCCGCATCTCGCGGTCGAGACTCACGTCGTTGCCGTCGTTCTTTACGGCCAGTCCACCGACCTCGTGGTGATGAGGCGGCGGCGCTTCACCAGGCGGAAGACCGTCCAGAGCCTGCGCCAACTCCATCTCAAAATCGATGTCGCGCGTCTTGTAGTCCGGCGTATCGGAATTCGCTATATTGACGGCGGTCAGACGCTGCCGCGCCGTCAATAGGTCCATGTACCGGGCGAGTCAGTGTGTTTGTGGTCCAAGCATGTGATCCTCTACGATCTCTCTTGCTAGCAAGACGCTCGCCAAATCCATCGGGATTGCAGCGTCAATGCTTTAGCCGTCCCGCTTGTGACGAGATCTCATCAGCCCCGGCAAATTATTGCCGCTAGCCTCCATCCCTTTCGTCCAAAGTGCGGAGCTTGGCCGCGAACGTAGTTCTCTTGATCCGCAGCAAATCGGCCGCGCGTGTCTTGTTGCCCCCGGCGCGCTCCAGGGCCTGCTTGAGCAACCGCAACTCGAACTGCATCACCACCGAGTTAAGATTCAACCCTTCGGCAGGCAACCTTACCTCGGGAACCAGTGCTGTACTTGGCTCGACCGGAGAGAACGGCACCGGGAAGTCGCTCGGGTAGAGCGTGTCGCGGTCGCCGCTCAACGCCACGGCCTTCTCGATCGCGTTCTCAAGCTGCCTCACGTTGCCCGGCCAGCCGTGCCCCATCAGCCGCGTCATCGCTTCCGGCCCGGCGTGTTTGAGAGGCAATCCCTCCCGGCGGCAAACCTTCACAAGCAAGTGCTCGACAAGCAGCGGAATATCGTGTACTCGTTCCGCCAAGCTAGGCACCGCAATCGGGACCACGTTCAGGCGATAGTACAGGTCTTCGCGGAAGTGGCCGCTCTTGACCATGTCTCCGAGATCCCGATTCGTAGCCGCGATCACGCGCACATCGACACTGATCGTGTCCGAACTACCAATGCGTTGCAGTTCCCGCTCCTGCAAAACGCGCAGCAGTTTGCTCTGCATCTCCAAAGGCAACTCACCGATTTCATCGAGAAAGATCGTTCCCGTGTGCGCCTGTTCGAAGCGGCCCACGCGCTGTCCCACGGCTCCGGTAAACGCACCCTTGACGTGTCCGAAGAACTCCGCCTCCATCAAGTTCTCAGGGATCGCGCCGCAGTTCACCATCACCATCGGATGCTGCGATCGACGGGACGCGCCGTGAATCGCGAGAGCGACCAGCTCCTTGCCCGTACCGGTCCGGCCGCTGATTAGCACCGTCGACTGTCGCGGCGCGATGAGTTGAACCAGGTGAATCACCTTGGTCATCGCGGGGCTCGATCCAACCAGCTCCGGGATCTCCGGCGTTTCCTCAGCCTCCTCTGTGGCAAGCTCGCCCAACGGCCCGTCGAGTTGCCGAATCCGCTCGGCGAGCTGCTCGGGACCGAGAATGGCCGCCTCCTCAAGCGGCAGATACACTTGTGCTCCCAGGCGTGCCAGACGCACTGACTCCTCAAAGTCTGGTCGGCGGGCGAGGACAAGTGCGCCAATCCTCGGCGCCCGGCTGAGCACCTGCTCGATCAGCGCTTCGGGCTCGAACGCTGCCGAGCCGATCTCGACCACAACGCGGTCGAAGTGCTGCTCGTCTAGCAGCCACAGCGCCTCGCGTGGGTCATGGATCTGAAGCAGCGTGTCCGCGGATTTCTCAAACGCTTGCCCAAGAGATCGCGCGACTGTTTCGTCGCTACCCAGAAAGAGAACCCGTAGTCCCAGTTTCATGCGCGTCAGACTTCCCTGATGCGGCGACACCTCAACGCTCGAGTTGAGCGTTGTGTGAGGTATACCGCTAGGCCCAGAGAAGTTGATCGGTCGAGTCGCCGCTGCCGTGCATCTACCACCCGTGGCGAGCGGTATAGGCCGCTGGCCGAATCGAACGGCGTCCGGGCCTATGGCGACACAACGACGCTCGACAGTCTCAATTTGATTCAAGCCTTGCGCCAGCGTTCCGATAAGAGCTTCAACGGTTGCTGTACTGGACCTACCGGCACAGGAGAGATGATGCAAACCACGAAGGTCTACGAACAGTGTTGCCAGGCGGCCCGCTGCCTGCTAACGGGTTTTGAAACCCGGGATCGGTCGCTCATCGAACATCAAATCTCGGTTCTGCGAGCCCACCTGCAACAGAGAGACCCAATCAGTAACGGGCACCCTGTCGGCCAGGAACTGCTGCGCCACGAACAACTCGATGCGCTGGACGCCATCGTCGAACACTTGGAGCGTTCAATCAAGCGCGTGCGCGATTCCGAACAGCGATACTTCGATCGAATGTTCCAAACGCAATCCCTGCTGGAGCACCTATCACAGCGCTGGAACGCGACGTCGGTATCCCAACTACCCGTCTGCTAGCCTGCCTACGACAGCGCAATCGTAGGAAAGGAGGCGCACACGTGAGTGTGCGCGTCCGCGGGCGCAGCCCGCGGCGAATCCCATCCACGCAACAACACCCTCACGACTACCGCTTCTTCTTCTGCAGGTGAGGCGGTTTCTTCAACACAAGCGTCGCGATGTGTTCCAAAACGGCTTTGAAATACGCGCCATCACGATCACTCGCGGAACTCGCGCCGTTCAGTTTACTCGTCGGCCCCGGGCGATACCCAAATGGGAACTGATGAACCCAGGCCGGAGGACGAAAGCCCCATCCGGCACCATTCACGAAAAGCACATCCGCGCTGGCCGTTTCGCGCGACAGCGCGGCCGAATCCAGCTCATGACCATTGTCATCGCTGACCATCCAAACCGGCCGTTGATTCGATTGCAACTCCTGCAGGCGAACACGCTTTCTGCTCGGACTTAACCCGTTGCCCTGCACAAGCACGACATCGCACAACTGAGCCAGCGAAGCCGGGTACGACATGTCCGAGCCGCTCGATGCGCCAATCGGCAACGCGAAGGCTGCTTCGTGGAACCGCTCCCGAACATCTTCCAGCACGTGGGCAATGTATTCGGGGATAAAGCTACCGTTGTCCCAGTTCTCCGGTTCTAAGTCCCAGCCCGGCGCGACGTCAATCACAACGTTGCGGAAGTTCTTCTCGATCAGCCAGTCCGTCATGTTGCGTGCGGCAGCGACGATCGCTTGCTCCGATTCAAATACTTCGTCCTGTCCACGTCCAAAGTACGCCAGGCACACTACCATGCCTCGGCGATTCGTTTCACGCAGCAACCGCTCCAGGCGTCCCATCCAACTTTGTTTCAAGCTGCCATCGGGCTTGAAAGCGCTGACCCGCGAGCCGTGCTCCTTACCGCCGTTGGCGACGCCGCTACGACTGACCCCATTCACGTCTTTCGCGTACCCAGGGTCGCCGCCCTGCAGGCTGACCCCAACCGCGCCAACTCCATAGGCCGCATACACATCGAGAACAGCGATCACGCGATTCGTGTTGTCGTCGGGATCAAACTCCCGTTCGGTGAGCCATTCATCCTCGAAAAGGGCGTTCGGCAACCAAAGCGTCATCAACCGTCCGCGGGCCTTCGAGCGGTACGGACCATGCGAGTACGTTTGTTCCCAGCGAGTGCCCATACGCAGATAGAAACGATCGGAGTCGTAGCGCGGTCCGAGCATCGCACCGGTGGCGATCTCTGTCGCCGACGCTACGGATACCAAACCACCCGAGGCAGACACGAGGAGCAAGGCGGCTAGTGATTTATGCAAGTACGGCAAAACTCTCGTCGGAACGCCCCTAGATCGGAGACTTGAAATCGAACGAACTATTCTCGCATTCAGGGGCGGCCCGTTGTGCGGCCTCGCCCCAGCAATGATCGCGTCCCCGGCGGCTTCATTCGCCGCCCCAGCGATATGATGAAGCGATGGCTGATCTGACGAAACTTACCGATGCCCAGATCGAAACGGCGCTCGCCGGTCTGCCCGGCTGGAGTGTCGAAGACGGCAAGCTACACCGCGAGTACAAGTTCGCCGATTTCATTCATGCCTTCGGATTCATGGCGACAGCAGCGGTAGCGATAGAGGCCATCGGTCACCATCCAGAATGGTTCAACGTCTATCACACGGTCAAAATTGACCTCACGACCCACGACGCCGGTGGGATCACGGCGAACGACACCGATCTGGCGGCCAAGCTCGAAGCGATCGCCAAGAAGCTGCAGTCCTGAACACAGCAAAACGGTACTACCGGCCCTTTCATGAGAAAGACCAAGATTGTAGCCACGCTGGGGCCCGCCTCTCAGGAGATTGAAACGATTGGCGCGCTTGTCGACGCCGGCGTGAACGTCGTGCGTCTCAATTTCTCGCACGGCACGCACGACGACCACGGCGAAAGCATCCGACGTATTCGCGACGTCGCTGCCGGACGGGGCCTAATGATCCCCATCATGGCCGACCTGCAAGGTCCGAAGATTCGCACAGGCCGGCTCGCGGACGAAACACCCGTCCAACTTGAAACCGGCGGCGAACTCCGTCTCACGCCACGGGAGATCGAGGGAGACCGCGAGACCATCTCGGTCGACTACCACGGCTTGGCGAACGAAGTGAACGCGGGCGACCGCATCATGCTCGCCGATGGGGCCATCGAACTCACCGTGAAGCAGGTCGAGGAATCCGACATCGTATGCCAAGTGATTTCCGGCGGCCGCCTCGGTGAGCGGAAAGGCGTGAACGTGCCCGGGGCCGAAATCGACCTGCCTTCGATGACTGAGAAGGATATCGCTGACCTCTCGTTCGCGCTAAGCCAGGGTGTCGACTACATTGCTCTATCGTTCGTTCGCACACCCGAAGATGTTCGACGGGCAAAGCAACGCATCGTTCAGCAGGGCGCCGACGCGCACCTGATCGCAAAGCTTGAGAAGCCACAGGCGCTCGAACATTTGGACGAGATCCTGGAGGCGGCGGACGGCGTGATGGTGGCGCGCGGCGACCTCGGCGTCGAGCTGTCACCGTGGCAGGTGCCCCTCGAACAAAAGCGCATCATTCGACGGGCAACCCGTATGCGAAAACCGGTGATCACCGCGACGCAGATGTTGGAATCGATGATGAACAGCCCCTCCCCGACGCGAGCCGAGGCCAGTGACGTGGCGAACGCCGTGATCGACGGATCGGACGCCGTGATGCTCTCCGGCGAGACGGCAGTCGGCAAATACCCGGTAGGGGCCGTACGGATGATGAGCCGCATCATCGAATCCGCCGAGTCGTCGATCGACTACACCGAGCTAGCGCCTCTCGCCGCCGGCGATGAAGACCTTTTGCTGTCTGACGCCGTCGCCGCCAGTGCCACGGAAGTGACCGACCGTGTCAATGCGAAGTGTTTGGTCGTCTATTCCGAGAGCGGGTTCACGGCGCGGCTCCTGTCGAAGCATCGGCCCATCCGCCCCATCTTGGGCTTGTCGGGCGATGAACGTATCTGCCGCCGCATGGCGCTCTATTGGGGAGTTCGGGCGCGTACGGTCGATCTCTACGACCACGTTGACGAGCTTGTTGACGCCGTCGACCCCATGCTCCTCAAGATGGGCTGGGTCGAACCGGGCGACCGCATCTGCTTCACCGCCGGCACCCCTCTGCGGGTAAAAGGCAAGACCGACTTGATCAAAGTCCACCAAGTCGAAGACCCTGAGACCGCGAGCTGAGCCATCCTTCCATAAGAAACTCCATTTAGGCTCTCGATCGGTCCCCGACAACTTGTTGATGTCTAAGAGCTGAAGTGCAACAGACAGAGACCAACAAGAGTGCGTTTTCTCCAGTCGGATCATCCGTACCAAACCGGGCGGTCCGTGGCCTTGAGATGCTCTTGTGGGCCGCGGCCGGGATCGCGGGCCTACTCCTAACTCTGCGAGCAGCCCTAGGCCCTTTCGATTTTCCACTACATGTCTACTCTCCACGAGTACTCCAGACAATCATCGGCGTCGGGATGATTCTCCTCTGGGCCCTGCGAAGCATCCCCGGCACGACCTCATCCGAGCCCGTCGCCAGCCTGATCACCACGAGCACCGACCCACCCGAATCTCTCAGTCGCCCGACAGCAATATGGATGATCGTGATTCTGGCGGTGACGGTGATCGCGTTCACCCCTGCTCTCGATTCGCCTTTCGTTTCCGACGACTACTTCCAGATCCGACACGCGCAAACCCTCGATCTGTCCACTCTAGTCCGCGACTGAACGGTCCCAATCGTTGATGGTTTCTTCCGGCCTGTAGGCTGGCTCTCCCTCTGCATAAATGCTCAGTGGGCTGGGATAGATCCCCTGCAATGGAACTTATCAAGCCTCGCCTTACACATTGTCAACGCCTGGCTCGTTCTCCTACTAGCTCTAGAACTTCGAGCGTCCTTGGCGGCAGGCGTGGTCGGCGCCTTGCTCTTCGCCTTACATGGGTCACGCCCCGAAGCTGTAGTTTGGGCGGCATCGCGCTTCGATTTGCTCGCGACCCTTTTCATGCTTGCTTCTGCCATCTTCTTCTTGCGCGCCCAGCGGAAGAACAGACCTGCGTTGTGGGTACTGTCGATGGCATGCATAGCGCTGTCTATCTTGAGCAAGGAGACGGGTTACGCGACCCTCATCGTTCTGGTCCTGACGTGGCTGCGCATGTGCCGCCCGGTATCCAGATGCGGCCGGCGGATGCTGTGGTTCGGCGCAATAGCCGCTGCCCTTTTCGTCTACCGATGGGCCGTACTGGGGGGCATCGGCGGCTACGTCGATAGTGCTACCGGACAGGCCGAAGTCTTCAGCCTGAGCGCCCTACACATGTTCAAAGTGTTCGGCTTGCGGCTCTGGGCGAACCTATTCATTCCTATCAACTGGAGTTGGGATCTCAGTTCAACCCTGAGCGCCTTGGTGGCGGTGGGCGTCACGGGCCTATTGCTACTCGGACGCGCTACCATTCCCCGTTCTCGCCTTGTCCTGAGTTTGGCGATTACTATCGCCATGGCCCTCCCGGCTCTCAGCCAGCTACTCATCGGGATGGATCTTGAAAAGTCGCGGCTTCTCTACGCACCTTCAGTCGGGTTCGCGCTACTAGTGGGCTTTGCCGCGGAGAGTGTCCCGAGCCGAATCCGAGTGTTCGCAGTCTCCGCCCTCCTGCTATTCCAAGCAGGCGCACTACATCCCAACCTGGCTATTTGGCGAGATGTGAGTTTTCGAGCGGAAAGAACTTGCCTAGACGTCGTCGAGACACTTCCCTCGATCACTGACCGTCCTATCGTCGTTAGTGGATTACCCCGTTCCATCAACGGCGTCTACTCCTTCGCGAACAGTTTCCCCGAGTGCGTCGCTATGCACTCCAGCCAATCGCCACATCAAATCAAAGTCATCGCGGAGCACAAGGACCTTGAGCCAGCCTCAACAACAATCTTCATCTGGGACAACGATACTCTCTCACTCCGAAAGCCTGAGTAAATAGCAAAATCGGTTCACGCGCATCGGCTCAAACCACCAAGTCCGAACCTATCCGAACAACCTCTAGCCGAGCCGCGACTGGCAAGGAGCGGTACTCCGCCGCAACCTAAGTTGCACTCCCCGGTCGCCCAACTAGTCCACGTGATCGCCACACAAACACACTCGCGCCAAGACACAGCAGCAAACCCAATCCACTAAGCCAACCGCCAGCCCGCACCAATCTAGGCCGATACACAAACCGAACATCGTGCTCCCCCGCCGGCAAGTTCACAGCCCGCAGAGCCCCCTCCGCCCGGTACAGAGGCGTCGCACTACCGTCAACTTCAACTGCCCAACCAGGAAAATACGGGTCAGCAAACACCACATAGCCCGCGCAGTCCGTCGCTACTTTCGCATCGACTCTCTCACGCCCCAATTCATACGAAAGCAATCGAGGGGCACTTTCGCAGAATTCGACAGGAGGAGGCACACCCGCACCTTCATCCCTAGGGTCGTCGAGCACGGACGTATCCGATACCGCCCAGATACGCCCCGATGCATCCGGGTTCCGAAACACCTTCCACCCGCTCGGATCGTGATAGACCTCGGTCTGGACAGCCCGCGTCCTCTCTTTCACGACCGTGTACACCATGTTCAGCCGCAACCGTTGCGGATGCCAATCGCGAGCAACAAAATCGTAGACGCCCGTGCTCGCCGACGCCAGCAACCCGTCGACCATCTCCAGCTCTTCCCAACTCCCAATATTCGCTTTGTGCCCGTCCGTCACAATCTCAAAGCGAAATGGCCGCGGCTGCTGCTTGAGGAAATCCGTCACCCCTTTCAACTCCGTCAGCGTGTCGAGGTAGCCCGGCCGGTCCGGCGCCGTGCGGTGCATCAGCACCCGCGAATGCGCGACGCTCATCTCGAACATCATCAGCAGCAGCAACAAGCTCCGCAGCGCAACCGGCGGCAATGCCTTCCGTTGAAGCGCGGCAAGCAAACCCGCCAGCCCCAACGCGCTCAGCGCCCCGAGCACCACCGATTCAGCCGCATAGTTGTTCAGGTCGCCGCCAAGAAAGTGATTCAGAACCAAGGTCCCTGCAACCGCCGCGAACCCAAGCAAGACCTTCGCGATCCGCGATGTCCACACATCGTCTCGTTCATCCCGCGACACGGTATCGAGCAGCCGATCCAACCCGAACCCCGCCACCACCAACACCGCGAACTGAAACACGAAGATGGCGTGCGACGGCGAGCGCGCCTTGTCCGCGAACGGCATCAGTGAATAGATCCAACCATGCACGATCGAAAGCGGCCCGATGCTATAAGCCAGCGCTCCCACCGCCAGCGCAAAGTATCCTCGAACAAACCGCTCCTTCCAGCAAGTCGCCACCGCGTAGACGAACATCGAAAGACAAACAAACCCGACGAACGTGCTCAACGCCAGATTCGCGCGCGGCACGAAGACGCCCAACAGCGACACCGCCATCAGCCGCAAATCCGTGTGGACGTACAACGGCAACTCTTCGCCCATCGTCACGGGCTCCGGCGTATTCACCCAGCGATACGCCTCCTGTCCGTATTCGTAACCCGGCAACAGTTGTAGCGCCGCCACAAGAAAAGCAGCAACAGCGACAACCGCATAAAGACCCGCCAACCGTCCAGCTAGCGCTTTCGATTCCGACGCGCGCCGGATCACCATTACCAGCAAGAACGCCGTCAACGCCATCAGCGTGTACATCGGCGTTTGGTGATGCCCGCTCAGAAGCGACAACCCAACCGCACCGCCGCACAACACCGCTTGCGCAACAGCCGAACCCATCGAGCGCGCCTTCACGACGCGATGAAACAACACAAAGATCAGCGGTATCCAGATCGCTCCGTGAATCATCTGCGGCCAGCCCGTACTGCCCACGTACCCCGAGCATCCAAACGCCACTCCCACAAGCAACGCGGCGTACCGGCTTCGACCAAGCTCGCGGCCCAAGGCGTACATGAACAACGCCGCCAACACGTGCATCGACACGAAGTGTAGATGCACCCAGTCGAGATTGATATAGCCGTCTTTGAGAGGTGCGAGAAACAACGGCCAGTTCAGCGGAAACGCCACACCCGGCTGCATCTGACCGATCAGCGATTGACCGGCCCACTGATACGGGTCCCAAAGCGGGAACTCGCCGGCATTCCACGCCCGCGCCTGTACCTGGTACCACGGCAGCACCTGGAACGCCGTGTCAGGCGAATCGAGAAACGTATACTGGCTACTGAAGACCAGCTTCCAGAAAAACAGAAGGACCAGCCCAATCAGAAAAACCAGCGTATGCCGTTCAAAGAGATCCGGCTTCATGAGCAGAAAGCAGGCCTAATTGTAGGACTAGGGATCTCGAAACACCCTCGGCAGCTTAGCCGTTGACGGATGCTCTGATTTCTCAGGCTCTTCCGGAATCTCCTTGGCCTGCTTCTCCAACGCAGCCAACCGTCCGCCGATATCCTTGGCCTGCTTGCTATCGGGCTCGAGCTTGATGAATCGCTGGTAGGCGTCGAGCGCCTGTTGATGCTGCTCCAACTCTTCGCGGGCCTCACCAAGCTTCCAGAACGCCTCGGCGTATCCAGGGTCCCAGCGGGTGGCTTCGAGGTATCGCCCCGCCGCCGCGCGGTGATTGCCTTTGCGTGCGTAGAAGTTGCCGACCTTGAACTCCTTCTTCGCCTGAATCGGGTTGAAGGCGTAGCTCGGTTCGATGACGACGTCCTCGTCCTCATCCCGCATGTTCGCGGGCAACTCCAGAGGAGCGTCCTGACGTTCTTTGAGCTGCGCGTGAACGAGGAGCGGCCCGAAAACTGCGAGAATCATCACAATCGCGACAGTCCGAACCATCCTTCTACCATTATATTGGTGAAATCCAGCCGGAACGGCCTGACTGGGTAAGGAACATCCCCATGCCCACGGTACGGTTCACGCAGAACATCCAGCGGCACGTCGCCTGCCCAACGCGCAAAGTCAGCGGCGACACCTTGCGTGAAGTCATCGAAGACTACTTCCAAACTAACGAACGCGCACGCGGCTACGTCCTCGACGACCAGGGCAAGCTGCGCGATCACATGGCCGCCTTCATCGACGGCCGACAGATTCACGACCGCGACCACCTCAGCGATGCGGTCTCCCCCAACGCCGTCGTCGACATCGTCCAATCACTCTCCGGAGGATAAGAATGAGTAACCGCTGCCACGTCGCCACGCGCAAAGGCCTGTTCACTTTCGACCGGGGTAACTCGGGATGGGCCATCAGCCGCGTCAGTTTCCTTGGCGACAACTGCACCCTCGTCATGCACGACCCCAGGGACGGCTCCCTACTCGTCCCGCTCGACCACGGCCATTTCGGAGTGAAGATGCACCGCTCGCGCGACGAGGGCGCAACGTGGCAAGAGGTCGCCACCCCGGCCTATCCCGAGAAACCCGCCGACTACGTCCCGAAAACGGCACCGGTCGAGGGCAAGCCCGCCGACTGGTCACTCAAGCTCGTCTGGGCGCTCGCTCCCGGCGGCGCCAACGAGCCCGGTGTCCTTTGGTGCGGCACGCTACCCGGTGGCTTGTTTCGGTCCGAGGACGGCGGCGACTCCTGGGAACTCAACCGCCCGCTGTGGGATGAACCTCTTCGCGAAGAGTGGTCCGGAGGCGGTGCTGACGAGCCCGGCATTCATTCCGTCTGTGTTGATCCACGAGACCCGAAGCACGTGCGTGTGGGCGTCTCGATCGGCGGTGTATGGATCACCCGCGACGCCGGCAAAACGTGGCAAATCTGCGGCGAAGGCATGCGCGCCGAATACATGCCCGAAGGACGGCAGTTCGACGCGAACGTCCAGGACGCTCACATGTTAGTCCAGTGCCCCGCCAATCCCGACGCGCTCTGGGTACAGCACCACAACGGCATCTTCCGCTCCACCGACGCCGCCGCCTCGTGGACCGAAATCACCGACGTCAATCCCTCCGCCTTCGGATTCGCCGTAGCTGTCCATCCCAACGACCCCGATACCGCCTGGTTCGTCCCCGCGGTCAAGGACGAACTGCGCTATCCCAAAGACGGCAAGGTCGTCGTCAACCGCACACGCGACGGCGGCAAGACCTTCGACACCCTCACAAAAGGGCTCCCGCAAGACCACGCCTACGATCTAGTCTTCCGCCATGCCCTCGACATCGACGAAAGCGGCGAGCGCCTCATGTTCGGATCGACAACCGGATCTCTCTGGGTGACCGAAGACTCCGGCGACTCCTGGCAAACCCTCTCATCGAACCTCCCACCCGTCTACGCCGTCCGCTTCGAGAAGCCCGCCTAAGCGAATGTAGAGGCACGCCATGCCGTGTCCTCGACCCATGCAGGGGTCCGGACATGTGCTACATTCAGGCCCATGAAAAAGTGCATCCTCGCTCTTTTGCTCCTGGCCACCCCGATGTGGGCGCAGCTCGACGGTTTCGGACGCCAACAGCTCCTCAAGTACACCTCGATGAACCCCTACGGACGTCTCCCCGACGGCCGACCGAACATCCCAAATAAATACATCCATGGACTCAAGACCGCCTCGTCCGAGATGCTCTGGAACCCGATGCGGAGCGCCGGCTTTACGAATCAGTGGTCCGGCGGCTGGGAGATCGTTCACCCCGAAATCAAACTCATCGGGCGTGCCGTCACGGCGCAGTTCATGCCGATGCGCCCTGACGTCAATGAGATCATTGAGAACGACAACAACCCCGACAAGACCATCAGTAATAACCAACGCGTCATCAATGCGCTTAGTCCTGGGGACGTGTTGGTCGTTGATCTCTTCGGCAAGATCGAGCAGGGCACCTTCGCGGGAGACAACCTCACCGCATCGATCTACGCCGCCACCGGCAACGGCTTCGTGATCGACGGCGCGGTTCGCGACCTCGACGGCATCCATCCGCAGAATGTCCCGGTCTACGTGCGAGGATTTCACGTCTCAGCCATCGGAAACGTCATGCTCACCGGCATCAACGTGCCCGTGCGAATCGGCGATACAACCGTCATGCCCGGCGACCTCGTCATCGGCGACCGCGAAGGGCTGACATTCGTTCCGCCGCACGTCATCTCCGACGTCTACAGTCAGGCGAAGATCACCGAGTTGCACGACATCTGGACGAAGGGTAAATTCGCCACCGGCAAGTACAAGTCAAGCCAACTCTATCCGCGCCCGAAAGACCCGGCCCTGATCAAAGAGTACGAAGACTGGCTCGCAGGCAAGAAAAAGGATCTGGGCATCGAGTGATTTTTCTTGGTGTGTCCTGGCGTCTTTCACTAGCGGGGCTACTCCTATTCTCTTCCCTGCCCCTGTGTGCCCAATTCGACGGCTTCGACCACGAACAGCTTCTCAAGTACACCGCGCAGAACCCCTACGCACGTTCCATTGACGGACGCCCACAGGTACCTGACTACTGGCTGAAACGCCTCGAAACCGTTTCGACCACCACCGCCGCCGAAGTCCTCCGAGAAGAAGGCTACCCCAATCAATGGGAAGACGGCTGGGCTATTCTCCACCCCGAGAAGAAGCTCATCGGACGCGCCTTCACCGTGCAGTTCATGCCATCACGCCCCGACCTCGAAGGGCTACTAGAGAAGGAAGCAGCCGAGGCCGCCAACGAAGAAGAGATTCCCACGCCTGTCACGCAAAGAGTGATGGAGATGTTCGGCCCGGGTGACATTCCCGTGGTCGACGTCATGGGACGCATTGAAGAAGGCACCTTTGGCGGCGACAACCTCATCTTCAGCATGTTCGTCGCCACCGGAAACGGCTTCGTGGTCGACGGATCCTTCCGCGACCTCGACGGCGTCTATCCAATGCAAACGATGGTCTTCAGCCGCGGCTACCACCCCGGCGTCCGAGGCCGCGCCATCTTGAGCGGACTCAACACACCAACGCGCATCGGCAAGGTCACCGTCATGCCAGGCGACATCGTCCTAGGCGACCGCATGGGCGTCGTCTTCATCCCGCCGCACCTGGTACAGAAAGTGGTCGAACGCACCGACGGCTCACCGCTATTCTGACGGCCGAGCAGTCCATACCGGGGGAGGAAGGCGTGAAGAACTCGGGACTATCACAAGCGCGGGACAACGCACTCGCTGAGTCGCAAGAACTTGGTGCCGAGCGCGGCTGACTGTCCCAGTATTTTCTCGCACCTTCCAGTCCCGAAGGGACGTCGGATAGTAGCCCACGGTGGAGCCGTCAGGCGGAACCGTGGGTTCGAGTCCGCGCACGAGACAAGCCCGGAAAGGGCGTAGGACCTGAATTTCCGGCCCGCAACAGAAGCCCCCATGCCCTACGAAATCCAGCCCATCGCCTCCGACGACTGGTCTCGCCTTGGCGACCAGATCATGGCCATCGAAATTGCATGCTTCGAGCCCGCCCGCCGCGACACACCGGAACAAATAGCCGCCATGCTGGCTCAGCCAGGCACAATCGCATCCATCGCCATCAACGACAACGAAACGCTCGGCTACTGCCTCGCTGTCCCCCTGGAATTCTTCCATTCCCTTCCATGGGTTGCCAAAGACCCCGAGTTCGGACGCCGCACAACTCTCTATGCCGGTGGTCTCGCAACCTTACCCTCCCATCGAGGCCAAGGAATCGGCCTCGCACTCAAGGCCGACCAAGTTAATCGCGCCCGCGCCGCCGGCTATCGCTACATCACCGGCCGCTATCGCGTAGGACTCGCCGAAGGAATGCGCCGCATCGCCGCCCACTTCGGAGCCCAACAAGCCCAATTCCTAGAAGGCGTCTACACCGACGATCTCGACCCCAAAGACGGCGTCTACTATCGCATCGACCTATGAAAAATTGGGGACTGTACCAAGCACCGCCCTCTTAACTCCCTTGGCTTGCAACATTGTCAAGCGGCGCGCCGTGGACTGTCCCCATTTTTTCAGGGGTATCATAGGCAGGGGCAAATCGCGCCTCAGCCGTTTCATCACCGCTATCCAACCCGGAGAACCTCCATGCGCACCACCGGAATCGCCTGGGAGAAGAAGGCCGGCATCACGGTCGGTAGCGGAGACGTCGTTTTCATCCGCACCGGCCGCTGGGCACAGCGCGAGAAGGAAGGCCCCGCCAAGCCCGAAAAGCTCGCCGGCCTGCATGCCTCCTGCGCCAAGTGGCTCAAGGATCGCGACGTGGCCGCGCTTGGTAGCGACGGCGCCAGCGATGTCCGCCCGTCGCTCGTCGAGGGAGTCGATCAGCCCATCCACCAACTCGTACTCATCGCCATGGGTATGCCCATCTTTGACGTCATGGATCTGGAAGACCTCTCCAAGGAAGCCGAGAAACAAGACCGCTGGGAATTCCTGCTTACCGCCGCGCCCCTCGCCGTCCCCGGCGGAACAGGATCGCCCCTCAACCCAATCGCTACGTTCTGAGCCACTATCACTTTCCGAATCGAGATAGAACCGCGGAGGCCACCATGTTGAAACGAACCGCACTGCTACTGCTCATAGGCTTCTCCTTGGTCTTCGCGCAGTCTCACCCATCCCTGCCTTTCGAACTCGACACCTCGTGGCCCAAACTTCCGCCGAAGTGGAACCTACAAGAAACCCCCGGCGTCGCCATCGGACCACAACAGCAGGTCTACATCTTTCACCGGGGCGACCACCCGATTATCGAACTCGACCGCGACGGCAAAGTCGTCGGCACAATGGGCGAAGGCCTCTTCGAAGCCGCCCACGGCCTGAAGGTCGATCGCGACGGCAATCTCTGGGTTACCGATCGCGGAGCCCATACCGTCTTGAAGCTCAGCAATACCGGACGTGTCCTCATGGTGATGGGCCGCAAAGGGCAAGCCGGGGAAGGCGAAGACAACTTCGACGGCCCCACCGATATCGCTTTCGCTGAGAACGGCGACTTCTACGTCAGCGACGGTTATGGCAACTCGCGCGTCGCCAAGTTCCGCGCAGACGGCTCGTTCATCACCGCCTGGGGCAAGCCAGGCAAGGGCCCCGGCGAATTCAACCTGCCCCATGCCGTGGCCGTCGATGCGGACGGCAAAGTCTACGTCGGCGACCGCGAAAACTACCGCCTCCAGATCTTCGATGCGAACGGCAAGTTCCTCGACCAGTGGGACCACGTCGGCTCACCCTGGGGCCTACACATCACCCCCGAGCAGATCATCTACATGGCCGACGGCCACAACAACCGCGTCCTCAAGCTAAACCGCAAAGGAGAGATCCTCGGCTCACTCGGTGAGAAGGGCAAACTACCCGGACAGTTCAACTTCGTCCACCACCTCGCCGTCGACCTGCTCGGCAACCTCTACGTCGCCGAAATCAAGAATTGGCGCGTCCAGAAGTTCCGTCCGCGCTAAACACTTCGTGACCCGAGACCATAACCGGCATAGAATAGAGAGAACCTCGCTCTCGGACCGCTACTTATGAAGGTGCTGCACCTCATCGCTCTCGGACTGCTTCTACTCCTCGCACTTCCCCCTGCAATAGTCGCTGCGCCAAACGACGGCGGCGTCGACTTCCAACGCCAAATCCGCCCCGCACTCTCCGACGCCTGCTTCCAGTGTCACGGCCCCGACTCCGCAACCCGCCTCATGGACTTGCGCCTGGACACCCGCGAAGGGGCGTTCAGCAAACGGCCTAACGGGACGCCCATCGTCCCCGGCGATCCCGACAACAGCCTCGTCTACCAGCGCATCATCAACGCCGACAAAGCCCGGCGCATGCCGCCCGAGTACTCGCACAAAGAACTCAAGCCCGAGCAGATCGATCTGATCCGCAAGTGGATCGAGGAAGGAGCTAACTGGGAAGAACATTGGTCCTTCACTTCTCCCGAGCGCCCCGAGCTGCCCCAAGTCGCCAAAGCAAATTGGGTTCGCAATCCGGTCGACCGCTTCATCCTGGCGCGGCTCGAAGCCGATTCAATAGGACCAGCGCCCGAAGCCGACCGCCGCGCGCTCATCCGCCGCGCCGCCCTCGACATCACCGGTCTGCCACCCACACCGGAGCAAGTCGCATCATTCGTCAACGACCCTTCGCCCAACGCCTACGAAAATCTCGTCGACACGCTCATGAGCAGCAAGGCCTACGGCGAGCATCGTGCCCGCTATTGGCTCGATGCCGCGCGCTACGCCGACACCCACGGCCTGCACCACGACAACTATCGCGAGATGTGGCCCTACCGCGACTGGGTCATCAACGCTTTCAACCGCAATCAGCCGTTCGACGAATTCACTGTCGAGCAAATCGCCGGCGACCTGTTGCCCGACGCCACGAAGGAACAACGCATCGCCACCGGCTTTCACCGCTGCAACATCACGACGAGCGAAGGCGGTTCCATCAAAGAAGAAGTACTCGTGATGTACGCCAAAGACCGCGTCGACACCACGGGCGCCGTATGGCTCGGTCTCACCGTCGGCTGCGCCACCTGCCACGACCACAAGTTCGACCCCATCGCACAGAAAGATTTTTATTCGATGGCAGCCTTCTTCAACAACACTACGCAGCAGGCAATGGACGGAAATATCTACGACACCCCGCCCGCTCTCCTGCTCCCGCCGCCGGACGATGAGGCGCGCTGGCAGGAACTACGCGTCGAAGAACCCGCCGCCCAGAAGAAGCTCGCCGAAACACGCCAGGCCTCCCAAAGCAATTTCGAAGACTGGCTAAGCGCACAGAAGAAACTTGCTCTGGAAGTGGACCGTTTCGATTCTTCCGAAGCCCTTGTCCTCAATCTGGACCGCAGTTCGAAAACGAACTCAGCCACGGCCATCAATGCACTCGAACTACACAAGAGCGCCGCCCTCAAGCGTCAATCCGGTACCCGCGTCCTCGATCTGCGGGAAGAAGCTTTCGCCAAACTGCCGAACTTCCCTCCCCCCACAGCAGACGAGCCTTTCACTGTCAGTCTCGCCTTTCGTCTGAACGAGGGCGACAAGACACGTGTCATCGCCTCGCAGAACGACCCCAAGCAGGAAGATCGCGGCTGGCGCATTGAACTCTCCGAGGGCCTCCCCACTGTCACACTACGCTTCCGCGACGGCCACGCCATCGGACGCAAGGCCATCGGCAAACGTCGCGCTGAGGTCGGCCAATGGCACGATATCGCGGTTGTCTACGACGGCAAACGCCAGCGCGCCGGCATCACGCTCTACCTCGACGGCAAGGAACTGCCCGCCGAAAACACCGGTCGCGAGATCCAAACACTCCGCGGCGATATCGAAGTTGATCAGCCCCTGCTCATCGGTGCCCGCGCGGCGGAAGACAAAGATCCAACCGGCTCGTTCGACGGATACATCCGCGACTTCCGCATCCTTAACCGAGCCATCACCGAAGCCGAAGCGCCACTACTCGCAAACTGGTACGCACTTACTTCGGCCGACGGGCAGCGCACACGCAAGCTCACGCCCGAGCAGAAGCGAGCCGTCGAGGACTATTACCTCGTCCGCCACAGTGCGTCCTACCGCGGCGCCGCCAACCAGCTCGCCGCCCTACAAGATGAACGTCGCGGCATCCTCCGCCGAAGCGCCGTCACGCACGTCATGCAAGAGGACGCAGACTCCGAGCCCATGGCGAACATCCTCTATCGCGGCATGTACGACCAGAAGCGCGAAGAGGTCCAACCCGCCACGCCCGGCGTCTTGCCGCCGATGGCCGCTTCCCTGCCCCGCAACCGCCTAGGCCTCGCGAAGTGGCTCGTCGACGACGCCAATCCACTCACCGCCCGCGTCACCGTCAACCGCTTTTGGCAAGAGCTATACGGCACCGGCATCGTGAAGACCGCCGAGGACTTCGGTTCGCAAGGGGAAGCCCCCAGCCACCCCGAACTCCTCGACTGGCTAGCCGTCGAGTTCCGCGAATCCGGCTGGGACATGAAGCGCATCTTCCGCCTTATGCTCACCTCCGCCGCCTACCGCCAATCCGCCATCGTCACGCCCGCGATGCGTGAGAAAGACCCCGAGAACCGCCTTCTCTCCCGCGGCCCTCGTTTCCGCATGGATGGCGAGATGATCCGCGACTACGCTCTCTCCGCCGGCGGACTGCTGTCCGACCAAGTCGGCGGCCCCAGCGTGAAGCCTTATCAGCCAACCGGTGTCTGGGAATCCGTCGCGATGAAGGGCACCAACACACGCTTCTATAAGCAGGACTCCGGCGACCGACTCTACCGCCGCAGCCTCTACACCTTCTGGAAACGCGCCGCGCCCCCGCCCGCGATGACCATTCTCAACGCGCCGACCCGTGAATTCTGTGCCGTCCGCCGCGAGCGCACCAACACCCCGCTACAGGCGCTACTCACAATGAACGGCCCGCAGTTCTTTGAAGCGGCGCGCAACCTAGCCGAACTCGCCCTCAGCTCATCGCCGAAACTCGATGGGCAACTCGACCTAATGTCAGCCCGTCTGCTCGCGCGGCAACTCGAAGATCCCGAGCGCGACATCGCCCGCGGCGCATACAAAGACTACCTCCGCTACTACGACTCCCACCCCGACCAAGCCAGTCTCGCCCTGGCCGTCGGCGACTCCGACCCGCGGCCCACTCTGCCAAAAGCTGAGTTCGCCGCGTTGACCATGGTCGCCAACCAACTCATGAATCTCGACGAGGTCTTGAACAAATGAGCACTCGCCCGCTGCTCCCCGCCCACCTTTGCGATAAAGCGGTCCTCACCGAAACGCGCCGCCAGTTCTTCGGCCGTGGCGCACGCGGACTCGGCGCAATCGCTCTCGCCAAGCTCATGGGCGACGAAGCGTCCGCCGCCGCATCCCCGCGAGTCGATGCCGTCGGCGGGCTTCCTTCCCTGCCCCACTTCGCGCCGAAAGCAAAACGCGCCATCTATCTCCACATGGTCGGCGCGCCGCCGCAGCAGGAGACCTTCGACTACAAGCCAGTCATGGATGACTGGTACGACAAAGATCTCCCCGAATCCATCCGCCAAGGGCAGCGCCTCACCACCATGACCTCCGGCCAGGAGCGCTTCCCGGTCGTGCCGTCCAAGTTTTCGTTCGCACAATACGGACAAAGCGGAACCTGGGTCTCCGAGCTACTGCCCTACACAGCCAAGATGACCGACGACATGGCGGTCATCCGCTCGATGTATACCGAGGCGATCAACCACGAGCCGGCTATCACCTTTATCCAAACCGGCCGGCAAGTCCCCGAGCGGCCCTGCATCGGGACGTGGGTCAACTACGGGCTCGGCAGCATGAATAGCGACCTGCCGACCTTCGTCGTCCTCAAGGCCAGCCACTCTCACCCGAAGGCCGGCGTGCAGGCGATCTCCGCCCGGCTGTGGAGTTCCGGTTTCCTGTCGTCGGAATATGCCGGTGTCGCATTGCGTTCGGGCGCCGACCCGGTGCTCTACATCAACAACCCCGACGGCGTGCCGCCCGAGATCCGCCGCCGCATGCTCGACTCGCTCGGCGAGATGAACCTCCACCGCTACGAAGAGATTGGTGATCCCGAAACGCTCGCCCGCATCGAGCAGTACGAGATGGCGTTCCGCATGCAGTCGTCCGTGCCGGAACTTACCGACCTCTCGAAGGAATCCCAGAGCACTCTGAAGATGTACGGCGACGATGTGCACAACCCCGGCACATTTGCGCACACCTGTCTGATGGCCCGCCGCCTCGTCGAGCGCGACGTTCGCTTCGTACAGATCTACCATCGCGGCTGGGACGTCCATGGCCGCCTGCCGGAAGTTCTCCCCAGTCAGTGCAAAGACGTGGATCAAGGCGGCTGGGCCCTCGTCGAAGATCTCAAGCAGCGCGGTCTGCTCGATGACACTCTCGTCATCTGGGGCGGCGAATTCGGACGCACCGTCTACTGCCAGGGCAAACTCACCAAAGAGACGTACGGGCGCGACCATCATCCGCGCTGCTTTAGTCTCTGGATGGCCGGCGGCGGCATCAAAGGCGGCGTCGTCCACGGCGAGACCGACGACTTCTCCTACAACATTGCCGCCAACCCGGTCCACGTCCGCGACTTCCAGGCCACCATCCTACACCTATTCGGAATCGACCACGAACGCTTCAGCTACCGCCACCAAGGTCTCGACCAACGCCTCACCGGCGTCGAGCCCGCCAGCGTAGTCAAAGCCGTCGTCGCCTAGTCACTCGATTCGACATCAATACGCGATCCGAATTCAGAGTCGAACCGAGACCGGAGGAAACCAATTGCGCCAAGCTCTTCAACCGCCTTCAGGCGGTTTCCGCGCGAAGCGCGCGTAGGCCGGTCCTTTAGGGCCGGTTAACTTTCACAAAGCCCACCTTAGGGCGCTTCAGCGTCCTTCCCTGCGTGGGCTTTAGCCACCCAGGTCCAAGCCCCGGAAAGTTGCCAGAATACTAGAAGCACTCTATGCTACTCGCCCGACAACTGCATCTCCACCTTCTGCCGACGGTAACCGTCTGCCTACTAACCCTCACTCCCCTCACCGCCGAGGACTGGCCCCAGTGGCGCGGCGACGACCGACGCGGCGTCTGGACCGAAACCGGCATCCTCGACACCTTCCCGGCCTCCGGCCTCAAACCCCGCTGGACTACCCCCATCAACGCTGGCTACTCCGGCCCCGCCGTCGCCAACGGACGCGTCTACGTCACCGACTTCCGTCTCACCGATCCCGACACCAACCCCAACAAGGGAACCGAACGCGCCCTCTGCCTCGACGAGAAAACCGGCAAAGCCCTCTGGACCTACGACTGGCCCGCCGACTACACCGGCATGGACTATCCCGTCGGTCCTCGCGCCACACCCACCGTCGATGGCAACCGCGTCTACATCCTCGGCGCCGTCGGTCAACTGTTCGCGCTCGACGCCACGACCGGCAAGCTCATCTGGAGCCGCGACTACCGCAACGACTTCGCCGCCGAGCTTCCGATGTGGGGCTTCTCCTCCGCGCCGCTGGTTGACGACAACCGCCTGATCGTCGTCCCCGCTGGACGCCCCGACGCCAAAGTTGTCGCGCTCGACAAACGAACCGGCAAGGAGATCTGGCGCGCGCTCAACGCCGTCGCCTCCGAACCCGGCTATTCGCAGCCCATCATCATCGAGGCGGGCGGAACCCGCCAACTCATCATCTGGCACCCCGGCGCGCTGGCTTCGCTGAATCCCAACGACGGCGAACTCTACTGGGAACAACCCTTCAAGGTCCGCATGAACACGCCGATCGCCACGCCCTCGTGGGCCGAGCCGCACATCGTCGTTTCGGCCTACTTCAGCGGCGCGCGCCTCTACGAACTCGACCGCGAAAGGCCCGTTTCCACCCTTGTCTGGAAAGGCAACAGCGACAGCGCCGTCGACACCGACAAACTCCACAGCTTGATGGCCGCGCCCGTCATCGACGGCGACTACGTCTACGGGTTCTGCAGCGAAGGCGAGCTACGCTGCCTGCGTCTATCCACCGGCGAACGCGTTTGGGAATCACAGCAAGCCACCGTCGAGAAAACCCACAACGTTTCCGGCTTCATCATCCGCCACGGCGATCGCTATTTCATCAACAACGACCGCGGTGAACTCATCATCGCCAAGCTCTCACCCGACGGCTACCAAGAAATCAGCCGCACCGAGCTCATCAAGCCCACCACCGACAGAGGAGCCAATCGTCGCGAACGCAAAGCCGTCAACTGGGTCCACCCCGCCTACGCCAACCGCCACATCTACACCCGCAACGACAACCAGATCATTGCCGTCCCGCTCTCCACACCTTGATGTCGGCTGACGAGATCCGTGATGCGGTAGAAGCATCGGCGGCTTCGACCGGTAGGGGTCGAAACGCCCCGTACAAGGGAGAAGATGTGATCGATCATTTCGTGGAACACGAGTTCCTTGGTGTCCGATGCGGAAGATTGTTTGTTCGGCTGAGTATTTCAGCGGTACTCGTGGCTAGTAGTCTCTGGTCTGACGGCGCGCTTCCGGACATCAAACTGTTTCCAGCGCCCCTGTCCAAGGGATATTCAGACGCGGCCGAACCGGGGGCCATCCAATACGCGTGTGCTAACAACCGCGCGGCTCTCGAAATGTTTTTCTCCAACCGTGACCTCCCGATCGACGCCAAGCTTATCCGCGGGATGCAAGGGCAGAAGGCCTGTCACATTTTCTACGAACCTTCGGTTCGGGGCTTTCGGGCGCTGCCGGACAACAACGAGATCCAAGAACTCTTCGCGACTCCGGATTTGGTAGCCCTCGTCACCGGTCCCAAATCCATCGGAGAGAGCCACGACATCCTACGGTCCGTCCTACCTCGGCTTGATCGCCCCTTACGCATTACTCTCGGCGTAGACGACGACTACGACTCCGCTTTTCTAACCCAAGTAACGGAATCGTATTTCAGCCAATCGGTTCACCAGATCAATTACGTCCCGATTCCGCCGGACCAAGGCAATCCTTGGGCGCAAGACTTCTTCAAGGCCGGTTCGGTCGAAGGGACACAGAAAACTCTCGTACCACGGCGGCTTTTTGAAGGCCGCAACGAGAACGGATCGACCTTCTCGGACCTGCTCGACACCTTCAGCGACGAGCCCTATTTCCGCTCAAAGCTGAGTTGGGAAGGTGGAGACCTACAGTTCGTGCTCAGCCCCCGAGATCCAAATGCCCTACTGCTCTTCTTTGGCGAATCGACAGTGGACTATTGGGGAGAAGAGCTTCTTAGCCGTGAGATCGCGTACATCCTGCGGTTGGAATTCGGAGCCGACCGCGTCATCGACCTCAGCGCGGCGGGACCACACACCGACTATCTGGTCGCCTTTCTACCGGAAACAGCGACGGCGCTGGTCGCACAGCCCCTATCCGGAAGCCGGCAGCTTGCGATCGAGGCGGCAAGACAAATCGGGATACTCTACGGCAGCCAGACACCGAAGGAACTGGAGCATTTGATGAGCTTTCTCGATACCGCGTTCAACGGCCTCTCGGAGGACCCTGCATACATAACAAGGGAACTGCAAATACTCCGGTCCCGCTTCGAGGAAATCGAGGCAACCCGGAATGAAGGACTACAGAAAGACCTCGACGACTACACTCAGCAACATTGCCCCCAGGGGATCACGGAATGCCTCGGTTCGGAAGGCCAGAAACGGATGCTGACCGCTGCCCCGGACTTGCTTCGGCGGCTCTTGGAGGAAGACAATCACGCTCACATCAGAAAAGAGATGCCCAAGAAGCTTGTCGATCTGATCGCAGCGCAATTTCCAGGTGAGTTGAACTCAATCAGCCAACTGCTCGACGAAAAGGCGACGGAAATCCCAGAACTTGGTTTCCGGGTTATCCGTGTCCCCTACCTCTACCCAGGCCAGGACCTCGACCGCTGGAAGGGCATCAGTCACGTCAACCTGCTTGCTCACGAGCGAAAGCTCTTCGTTCCTACTTTCGGCCTTGGTAACTTTGAGGCGCAACTGCTCGCGAAGCTACAGAAGAAACTCAGCCCGGAGTACGAAGTGATACCCATCTATGCCCGCTCCACTTTGCTTTTAAACGGCGGCATTCACTGCGTATTCGGGATCACCCGCGGCTTAAAACCAGCACCTCCACCGCGCGTCACCCAGCTACGAAGAAAGCCCCCGGGAATTCCCGTGATGCCTGAGAAGAGCACCCGCTAAGATCCCAAAATATCCGGGTGCCTAGGTGGAGTGCGTTCGCGAATCGGCCAATGCGCCCCTGGTAACCCTTTGGACGACATCAGAGTCCTGCGCGGGCAACAGCGAATGGTAAAACGCGGCCAGCATGGTCCACACGTTCTCTTGGCGGAAGTTCTTGGCAACGTGTTGCCGGGCAGCGTTGCCCATCTCTTTCGACCAGGCGGGGTCATCGAGCAACTTCGCCAGCTTCTCCGCCAAGGCGGCTACGTCGCCCACCGGCGCAAGCAAACCAGTTCGCCCGTCCTCAACAGCATCCGCCATCCCAGTAGCCCGCGACCCAACGACAGGCTTCCCCGCCGCGCCGGCTTCCAGCACCACCGTCGGCAAGCCCTCGCGACAACTCGGTAACGCGACGAGATCCATCGCGTGGTAGTACGGAGCAGTGTCGTTCACATGCCCGACACGCAGAACACGCGGCTCAATCGCGATCTTCATACGCGTTGCATGCGGAACCGGATCGCCCTCTTCGTAAGCACCCACGAGCAGCAAGTGGAGATTCGGATAGCCTTTCTTCAGCCGCTCAAACGCTTGCACCAATTCGTAGATGCCCTTGTCGCGTGTCAGCCGGCCCACAAACCCGACGACTGACGCACTCTTAGGAATACCCAAGTCATCGCGGATCTGATCCGCAACACCGCACAACTCTTCGCTCACCGCGAACCGCTCCACATCCACACCGTTGGCGCTCCCCGCACCCAGCACAGCGCAGCGGCCATCGGCGACGATACCTAGCTCCACCGCCCGCCGCCGCAAACTTTCACTCACACAAACCACACGATGCGCCGCCCGGCAGGCGACCCTTTCCGCCCACGTCAATAGCAAGCGCTTGCCGCCGCTCAACGTTTCCAGCCGTAACCCGTGCAACATGTACACGCGACACGGGACGCGCGCCAGCCAGGCTGCCAACCCGCCCAGCAATCCCGCCTTCGGCATCCCAACCTGGCAGATATCCGGACGCAGCCGCCGCAGAACCCGCCACAGCCGCCACAACGCACGCAGATCGTGGAGCGGCGCTATCTCCCGCCGCATCTCGACCGGAATGAACGATCCGCCTTCCGCCGCCACGAACCGAGCGGCCTCGTCCGACGGGCTCGATACGACATGGACGTCGAAACCCTGCTCACGCAGAAACCGAAGCTGCCCCCGCAGCGTGCCCATAACACCCTGGGGCGCAGCGATGATGTGAACCAAACAAGGAGTGCGCGTAGGCATCAGTCGCCGAGCCGAAGGCTCAGTGACCCTGTAATCGGACGTTTCGTGTCGTTGTTTTAGGAAGGCGGAGACAAACTACTCAAGCTTGCGACCGGCCAAATACACGGAATGGATGTCACGCGTATTGAGAATGTCCTCAAGCGGATCGCTGTTCAGCACAACCAAATCCCCCGCCTTGCCCTTCTCAAGCGTTCCGAATTCCTTCTCGACGCCCAACGCCTCGGCGGCCGTCTTGCTCGCGGATGTAATCACCTGCATCGGCGTAAGCCCCGACTCGACCATCAATTCCATTTCCCAGTGCTCGAAGTAGCCTGAGAAACGAGCCGGCGGACCCGTATCGCTTCCGAACCCGATGCGTACACCGGCGTCGGACAGCTTCTTGAGGTTCTTCATCCCCATCGCCAAACCATCAATATTGATCTGGCGTTCAGGGTCTTTCGCCTGCGTTGCTTTAAGCGTGGTCTTCACCGCTTCGAGCGTCGCGTCATCAACCCCCTTGCGGAAAAAGGGATCGTCAAGCCATGCCGGAGAGTCGGCATAGATAAATGTGGACTTCTCGCGGCTGAGCGTCGCGACGTACGTAACGTCGTTCTTCTTCATCGCGGCAATCAGTTCGTCGTCTACCTCAGCGTCCCGGATGCTGTGCGCGATCACATCAAGCCCCGCATCCACAAGGCCCTTCGCGTCAGCCAATTCATAGAGATGAGCGAAGGCAAACATGTCACGCTTGTGCGCTTGTTCGATGATCGCCTTGTAGACCCTCGGCGGAATCTTTTCGAAGTTCTCGTGGTGATCGTCGACCCACATCTTCACAACGTCCGCGCCCTTCTTTTGCAAGCGATTGACCCATGCGCGAGCTTGCGCCGAGGTAGCGACTTCCTGTGCAACACCCTTCACGCCGGGCGCCTGCGTCGGGTATCCGCCGATGGTCGTGAAGCCTTGCAAAGCCGTGAACACACGCGCGCCATTGACCTTGCCGCGGCGCTGCTCATCGCGGATCTCAACGATCAGGTCCGAGTCCGTGCCCATGCTCGTCGTCGTCGTCACACCATACGTCGCGTACGTCTTAAGCTGCCCTTCCGCGTTCTCGCGCGTGTAGTTCTCCATGTCCTGGCTAAGCCCCTTAACCATGCCTACATGGCCATGTAGGTTGATGATGCCGGGGATGACCGTCTTGCCGGAAAGGTCGATGACCTCCGCTCCCTCGGGCGTTTTCACCCGAGACGCCGGGCCGATGTCGCGAATCGTGCCGCCACTGAGAACGATTGTGGCCTTCTCAATTGGCGCCGAGCCCGAGCCATCGATCAGGCGAACATTCTTGAGTGCAATGACCTGCGCGGAAAGCCCCACCGCCGCCAGCAATCCGAGGATAAGAACACGCCGCATAAGACCAAACTCCTGACTTCCAGAAACACGAGAAAACATAATGATTTAGGCGAATTTTAACATGGAAGACCTGAACAACAAACTGTGGGACAGTCTGGATCAATACTGACACCGCGACCGCTCCGACTTCACAAAGTACGTCTTATAGTTCGTCGCGTTCGGGTCCATGCACCCCGATAGGTCGAGCAGCTCCACCTTGCGAAACTCGATCGGGTCACTCTCGCTCTGCAGTGAAATGTAGCCGGAACCAAGCAGCTCACCATTGTTCTTAACCGCCGGATCGAACCCGTCCACCACCTCACCACCAACCTGTGGCATCTCGTAGGTCAGTACCGTTTCTCCGTTCACGCGGTGGCGAATCGTCGAGTCCCCCAACACCACCGTCTCGGACCGTACCCACTCATCGCCGTCAAACGTCGGCGAACTCGACTGCGTGCAATGCCGCGTCAACAGCTTCGCGTCCATCACGACATGAGTACCCGGCGTGCACAAGTTCGCCGTGGGCCGCGGGCCCTCGCCAAGCCCGCCGAGCAGTTGCACCTCAATCGAAATCGGGAAGTTCTGATTCTTGCCCATCGTCTCCGGGGCTTGGCCGTGGACCATCACGCCGCTGTTCCGACGCGCCCAGCCCGGACCACCCGGCGCCTGCTCACCCACAAAGCGATACTCCACGGCAACGATGTAATACGAGAATTTCTCCCGATAGAAGATGTGTCCGAAGCGCTCTCCAAAATCGTCGTACCGATCGTAGGAGACCACCAGCCGGCCGTCTTCAACGCGGAACGTCTCGTTGAAGTTGTCCCCCAGATCGTACCCGTTGATCTTCGGAACCCAACCGCTCAGGTCCTTGCCGTTGAAAAGTTGACGCCAATCTTCCCGGTCCGCGTCCGGCTGTCCCTCGGGCGGCGCGGCGCACAGCAGCCCGACCAGCAGAAATCCAAAAAGCGACACGGTCCGCATAACACTGAGAAGTATACCCGCTGGTCGGCCGCGACCTAGACAGTGCGGGTCTTCCACCTACCCTTGCGGAAACACACATAGCCGATCGACGCCCACACGACGCCCGATCCCGCGACACCAACGTAAACGCCGGTCGGCCCCCAACCGACGATATGGGCCAGCCAGTACGCAACCGGTAGCTCGAAGATCCAGTAGCTGACTAGATTGATATAGGTCGGCGTATCCGTATCCCCCGCCCCGTTGAACGCCGACGAGAAGACCATGCTGTAGGCGGCGAAGATCTGCCCCACCGCAAGATAACGCAGGGCCTCGATTCCGACAGCGATCACGGGCTCATCGGCGGTGAAAAAACTGATCATCGGCCGCGCCAAGACCCAGAACACAATGCTCGTTACCCCAAGCAGAGCGAGGTTGTACAACCCCGTAATCCAAACCGCCCGCTCGGCGCGGTCCGGCTTGTGCGCTCCCAATGATTGGCCGACAAGCGTTGCGGTGGCCTGCGACAGGCCCCACGAAACCATGATCGCTGCCATCATCAAACGTGTCGCAATCGTGTACCCGGCTAACGCGACGGACCCGAAAACAGCCATGATCGTCGCCACGCCGATCCAACTTGCCGTAGCGACACAGTACTGAATCATGCCGGTCACCGAAATCCGTAGCAGCTTCTTCATCACCGGCGCGTCGAGAGCAAAATACGCCCATCGAAGACGCACGCGCTGGTCGCCACGCATCAGCACGACGAACTGATACCCAACGCCAACGGCCCGGCCGATCGTCGTCGCTACCGCCGCACCCACCAACCCCAACTCCGGAAATGGTCCCCAGCCAAAGATCAAACAAGGGTCGAGGATGCAATTGAGAATGTTTGCCAACCACAGGGCCCGCATCGCGATCACCGCGTCACCCGCCCCGCGAAAGATGGCGTTGTTGAGAAAGAGCAGAAAGATCGTGACCGATCCGCCGAACAACATCGCGGGATAGGCCCAACCCGCCACCACCTCCGGCGAACCGCCCATCCAGGCCAGCATACTTGGCGATAGCATCACGCCCGCCACCGACACCGGGATCGAAATCAAGACCGCTGCCACCACCGACTGCCCGGCGGCGATACCAGCACCTTCGTTGTCCCCCTCACCGATACGCCGCGCCACCGTCGCCGTCGCCCCTATGCTCAACCCGATGGCAATCGCGAACACAATCACGATCAGCGCACCGCTCAGGCCCGTCGTGGCCACGGCTTCGGCCCCAAGTTTCCCGACGAAATACGTGTCGACGAGCGTGAACGTCGACTCCATCAACAACTCGAGCATCATCGGGATCGCCAGCAGCGTAATCGCGCGCGACAAGCTCCCCGAGGTGTAGTCCTCCTGCGTTCCGCGCAAGGAGGCCCACACCGCCTGCCAGATCCCCTTCTGGCTAGCGCCGGATTCGGATTTCTTGAACTCAGCCATGACGATCCAACAAGTATCGTGCTGCATCTCGCAGCGCCGAACTACTAACAATCAAGTGAGAGAGGCTTCCCACCGCCGGTGGGGTGAAAAATGGGTTGGGGGCCGGTGCGGCCCGCCGCTGGGTCTTCCGATTCAGGAAGTTAGGGTCGTGGAGTGAGACTAAGTAATGAGCATGGTTGATCCCACGGCTCGTGAGTGACGACGCCCTCATTGTGGCGCAACACTCCGCTATTTGCACGGTTTGTGAGCGCTGCTAACCCATCGCGGTTGACACGCAAGGAATCATGTAGCACCCTGAAGAACTCTCTGGCGACTCATTGTGGAGAACACCACCCAAACCTCGGCTGCCACGCTGGCCCATCCGTGCGCGTGTTCTCAATTCGACATCACCGAATTTGAAGACCGATTCATGGCCTATGACCGCGACAACGATCAGATTCACGTATTGAACCGTACCGCCGTCGAGGTGCTCGAGTTGTGTAACGGTGACCACTCGGCCGCACGGATCGCCGAAGCACTGCAACGTTCCTACGGTCTGGATACACCGCCCCGCCGCGAAGTCGATGAGATCCTCGCGCGCATGGAGCGAACCGGACTGATCGAATTTCACAACCCCGCTCTCGAAGCCGTTTGATGGCCCATTTGCATCTTGGAAAGGACACCAACATGAACAACAACCAGACAGAACGAACATTCGAAGCCCCCAGCATGGAAACCTACTCCATGGATAGCCTGGACGCCTCTTCCGTCGAGTCGGCCAACTTCGCCAACATGCCGGAGGACGTCGAGGACTCCAAGTAGGCTTCCTCGAACGATCGCAACATTCGGCGGGCCGGCCTCGCGTCGGTCCGCCTCCATCTCACCCTCCACCCCAATACTGTGCTTTCCGCGGCGCTGATCGTAAAGGACGAGGAGCAATACCTCGAAGGCTGCCTGCGGAGCATCGCCGGTCTCGTCGACGAGTGCGTCGTCGTCGACACGGGTTCCCTTGACCGATCACCGGAAATCGCGCGTGACATGGGTGCGCGTCTCTACGAATACCCATGGACCGGCGATTTCGCGGAAGCCCGCAACGAAGCCCTCGGCCACGTCCGTGGCGATTGGGTTCTCTACATCGATGCCGATGAGCGCGTGCGTGAGTCCTCCCGCGAGGCGCTCGGCGAACTGCTATCCGACCGCGACAAGATCGGCTACTACGTCCTACTCCACGCTCGCCCTGGCTTCACGCCCTATCGGGAGATGCGGCTCTTCCGCAATGATCCACTAGTGCGCTTTCAAGGCGTGATCCACGAAAACATTTGGCCGGGACTACGAAAGCGCCGCGAAACTCACGGCGGGGAAATCGGCGTAAGCCCTCTCGTGCTCGATCACTTGGGCTACGAAGGCGACCAGCGTCACAAGCACGAGCGCAACCTACCGCTCCTGCTCGAATCACTTGAGCGCGACCCCGAGCGCGTCTTTAACTGGTGCCACCTAGCCGGCGTCTACACGAAGCTGGGGCAAACCGACCTAGCGGAAAAAGCCTGGCTCGCCGGAGTCGATGTAGTCCACCGCAAGCAACAGATCCGCCTCGCCGACAGCTTCCCCTATCTCGGCCTCATCGAGCATCGTATGCGGACCGGCACGGATGTACGTGCGCTCCTCGACGAGGCTACCAAAGACTTCCCCGGAAACATGCAGCTTCTATGGTTCGAAGGGCGCTACCTGATGAAACAGGAGGACTACGCCGCCGCCGCGCAGGTGTTCGAGCGCCTCATCAACCACGGCTTGACGCAGGACTTCGATCCCTGGGTCGGGTACGACCAGCGCGTATTTGATCTCTTCGCCTACGACTCCCTCGCGACGTGCTACTTTCGTCTCCGCCGCTACGAAGACAGCGCACGATTCTACGGACTGGCCGCCGAGCGCGATCCGGCAAACAAGGAGTACCGCGTCAAGCAACACCTCTGCGCACGTCTGAGCGGCTCCTAACCAAATGGATGTGCTCGACGCTTGCGCGGACTGGCTTGGGTGGTGGCGCCGTCCCTACCTCAGCCGCGACGAACTCGCCGCCTACCAAAGCGCCAAGCTCCGCCGGATCGTCCGTCACGCCGCTGCACAAGTTCCCTACTACCGAAGTCTATTCACCGAAGCCGGGCTTGCCACCGAAGACATCACGAACCTCGATGACCTGTCAAAGGTTCCCATCTCATCCAAAGCCGACTTCGCCAATCTAGCGCTCACCGATCGACTGCCCAGCGACGTCGACCCCACACGGTTGATCGCGCACGTTACATCGGGATCAACCGGAGCCCTTCTCGAAATCCGGCGAACACGTTGGGAAGAGCTGCGCATCCATTCGTTCCAGTTCCGCGCACAACTGCTGGCGGGCCTACGCCCCTCCGACTGCCGGGCTTTCTTAGGTGATGCCTGGGATCGCAAGCTATACCACCGCGCCGGCCTGTTCCGTCTTGAGGGCATCGGATCGACCCCTGACCCGGACGATGCGCTGCGGCGTTTATGCCTGCTGCAACCAGAGGTCATCGTCGGCCACCCTTCGTTGCTCGAAATGATGTTGCGCTCGCCCCGTCGCGAGGAATTCGCTCGCCTCCGGCCGCGTCTGCTTTTCACCGGCGCCGAGATGCTGAGCCCGCATGCGCGTCAAACCTACGAGCAAGTCTTCCGATGTCCCGTCATCGACTTCTACGGGGCGCATGAGGTCGGCCACATCGCCTGCCAATGCCGTCACTGCGGGCTCTATCACACCTGCGATGACAGCATCATCGTAGAGGTCTTACGCGACGGACAACCGGCCGGCCCCGGCGAAGACGGGGAGATCGTTGTTACCTCGCTCCATTCCTACGCCATGCCCATCATCCGCTATCGCCTAGGTGACATCGTGCGTCGGCCACGCCCATCACCCCATTGCCCGATCAGCTTCGGCACAGTCGAGAGCATCCAAGGGAGAACTCTCGACTACCTCGACCTCTTCGACGGGCTTCGCATCAATCCTTACACCGTCGTCGAGAAACTGGCTGCTATTCCGGGCGTTATCTGCTTCGAGGTAATTCAAGACG